>ERZ826242.17-NODE-17-length-308011-cov-8.066204_pt1 | contig 308011 bp, 358 predicted proteins | sample MGYA00519871_ERZ826242 | MGnify/ENA primary metagenome ERZ826242 (study PRJEB31778, sample SAMEA3449226) | human gut metagenome | biome: human gut; feature: human-associated habitat; material: faeces | place: United Kingdom | collected 2010/2012 ... | reverse complement strand
CAAGATGGTTTATATAATGCTTTTAAATATTTAAAACTTATCTAAAAAAGAGAAATCATTACGATTTCTCTTTTTGGTTATTTGGTTTTTTTAAAAGTTTGAGCAACTTCTACAAGTAAATCTCTAATATGTAAATGTTGTGGACAAATTTGTTCACATAAACCACATTTTAAACATTCACTTGCTTTTGCATTTTTAACGGTATGAACATTGTAGTAGTAATCACTGTTCCAATCTCCATAAACTTTTTTAGCGTTTAAACAGGCAAATAAATTTGGAATAACAATGTTCTTTGGACATTTTTCCATACAGTAACGACAAGCAATACATGGAATAAAGTTTTTACTTTTGAAGATTTCTGTGACTTGTTTAACTGCTTCTTGTTCTTTTGTAGATAATGGTTGAAAATCTTTCATGAAACTTAAGTTATCTTGCATTTGTGCCATATCACTCATTCCTGATAAAACCATCATCATTTCATCAAAACCAGCAGCAAAACGTAAGGCATAACTTGCAGGCGACATTTCACCCAAATCTTCATAGATACGTTTTGCTTCTTCTGGTAAAAAGGAAAAGAATATTTAAGATTAGATTCTTTACGTGGAAATGAAACTTTGGAAGATTATTATTCAATGCGTGGTTTTGTAGAAAAAGGGACATGTGTTGATAGAAATTATCATGGTATTTTAAGAGAACGAAAACTTTAAAAAAATATTAAAAATCCTCTTGACTCTAAACTCAAGTTTAGGTTTATAGTTTGTTTGAAAGGAGGATTACTTATGAAATCAAAAGTTTATTTTACAAGAAGAATAACACCTGAAAAGGTTTTAGAAATGTATGAAGTATTAGGAAAAGAATTAATAGGAAAGATTGCTGTTAAACTTCATTCAGGGGAAGAAGGAAATCAAAACTTTTTAAAACCTGATTTTTGGAGACCAATTATTGATAAGTTAAATGGAACAGTTGTGGAGTGTAATACAGCTTATGAAGGATCTAGAAATACAACTGAAAAACATTTAAAAACAATTGAAAAACATGGATGGTCTAAATATTTTGATGTAGATTTAATGGATGCAGAAGGCCCTGATATGATTCTAGATATTCCTGAAGGAAAAGTGATTCAAAAAAACTATGTTGGAAAAGATATGAAAAACTATGATGGAATGATTGTTTTATCTCATTTTAAAGGACATCCAATGGGTGGTTATGGCGGAGCTTTAAAACAACTTTCAATTGGTTGTGCTTCATCTTATGGAAAAGCTTATATTCATGGGGCAGGAGAACCTGAAAAGATTTGGACAGCTGATCATGATTTGTTTTTAGAATCAATGGCGGATGCAGCTAAGTCAGTTCATGAATATTTTAAAGGAAACATTGTTTATATCAATGTTATGAAAAATATGTCTGTTGATTGTGATTGTTGTGCAGTGGCAGAAGATCCATGTATGGATGATATTGGTATTTTAATTTCAACGGATCCAATTGCTATTGATCAAGCATGTATTGATTTAGTTTATGCTTCTAATGATAAGGGAAGAGACCATTTAATTGAAAGAATTGAATCTCGTCATGGTATTCATACCATTGAAGCAGCCTCAGCACTTGGATATGGTTCAAGAGAATATGAACTTATTGCAATAGATGATTAATCTGTTCCATGCTTAAAAGACATAGTGCGCTATTTAAAAGAGGTATTTGCCTCAACTATGCAAGAATGATAAAATAATAAAAGGTAAGAATACTTACTTGAAGGCTAATTTAAGGAAAATAAATAGGAGGAAAAAGGAAATGAGTCAAAAGAAATTAGGTTTTGGTTTAATGCGTTTACCATCGTTAGATCCAAATGATGCTTCAAAAATTGATATTGAACAAACAAAAAAGATGGTTGACACATTTATCGAAAAAGGTTTTACATATTTTGATACTGCATGGATGTATTGTGGATTTGCAAGTGAAAATGCAGCCAAAGAAGCACTTGTATCACGTTACCCAAGAGATGCTTATACACTTGCAACAAAATTACATTCAGGTTTTATTAAAACAAAAGAAGATCGTGATCATATCTTTAATGAACAACTTTCAAAAACAGGTGTAGAATATTTTGATTATTATTTATTACATGATATTAATACACATAGTATTGAAGTTTATAATGAATTAGATTGCTTTAACTGGATACAAGATAAAAAAGCAAAAGGTTTAGTTAAAACTATTGGTTTTTCTTATCATGATGGTCCTGAATTGCTTGATCAAGTTTTAACAGAACACCCAGAATTTGAATTTGTACAATTACAAATCAACTATCTTGATTGGGACAGTGTTGGCGTTCAATCAAGAAAATGTTATGAAGTAGCTAAAAAACATCATAAACCTGTTATCGTTATGGAACCTGTAAAAGGTGGAACACTTGCGAAAGTACCAGAAGAGGTTGAAAAGATGTTTAAAGAATATCATCCAGATATGTCAATTCCTTCTTGGGCTATTCGTTTTGCAGCAAGTCAAGAAAACGTTATGATGGTTTTAAGTGGTATGTCTAATATGGAACAATTAGAAGATAACTTAGGTTATATGGAAAATTTTAAACCATTAAATGAAGAAGAATATGCTTTAATTAAAAAAGCAGTTACTGCCATTAATTCAACAATTACTGTCCCATGTACAGGATGTGCTTATTGTGTTGATGGTTGTCCTATGAATATTGCCATTCCAAAATACTTCTCATTATATAATGCAGATTTACAAGAAGTAGAAGAAAAAGGATGGACACCACAAGGAGAATACTACAACAACTTAACAAAAACATTTGGTAAAGCCAGTGACTGTGTTGAATGTGGTCAATGCGAAGGTGTATGTCCACAACATTTATCAATTATTCAATATTTAAAAGATGTTGCAGGTCATTTTGAAAAATAACGGAATATAGAAAATTGCTACATAGAAATGAAGAAATAAATATTATTAGTTTAGGGGTAGATTCTTTAGAATAAGTAAATCAAGAAGTAATCAAATTTACTTACAAATTCATTTTGGTGTTGAATATTCATCAGAAGGTATGGTTGGACAACGAATTTAAAACCTATTATGGTGCTTTAGATTATATATTAGATTAAAAAAAGCAATTATTTATCATATTGATTTATCATCACATTCACTAAAACTTGTTCATCAAGTTTTAGATATTGACATGTTTAGTATTGATTCGGCTTATGATTTGAAGTTTGAAGACTTCGCCATTGGTGAATTTGATGAACGTATGGATTTATATCGTTGTCTTAAAAAGAAGGCGTAGGTATTACTGTAATAAAAGCCTTTTGTGGAGGAAAACTTTGAGAAGAAGATGAGTCACCATTTCATTAAGCCTTGACAGAAACTCAATATATGCAGTATGCTTTAGATAAACTGTCTATTTTAACAGTTTTGCCAGGAATTAGAAATGATGATTTAACACGTACTCTTCATTATTTAGAAGTATCTGATGTAGAAAAAGATTATTCAATTTTAAGAATATTTCCAATATTAGAAAATTGTAATCAATTTGTTTATTATAAACATTGTCATCCTTGTTCAAAAGGGTTAGACACTACCTTGATTAATAATATTATGATCTTGCTCGTTTAAAAGATGAACTTGCTACAGATCATTATCATCATTTAGCTTTAAAAGCAAGTGATTGTATTGTTTGTCACCATTGTGATAAATGATGTCCATTTCATGTTCAACAGAGTAAACATATGCAAGAAATTACTGATTATTTTCATGAATAAGATATAGAGATACGAAATCGAAAATAAACAAGAAGTTTATTATATATCAGGAGGGAAAATGGAAATTGTTGTTATTGATGGACAAGGTGGCGGAATTGGGAAAAATATTATACAAGTTTTAAAAGAAAAACATCCAGAATATACCATCATTGGTGTTGGAACCAATAGTATGGCAACAACACAGCTAAAAAAGGGTGGTGCTGATATTATTGCAACGGGGGAAAATGCTGTTGTTTATAATGTTAAACATGCCTCTATTGTTGTTGGTCCGATTGGAGTTGCTTTTGCAAATTCAATGTATGGTGAAATTACACCAGCTATGGCAAAAGCTATTGGAGAAAGTGAAGCGCGTAAATATTTTATTCCTGTTTCTAAATGCAGTGCTCAAGTCGTAGGTGTTGCATCAAAATCAATATCTGAATATATTGATGACCTTGTTGTTATGATTGAAAAATTAGAAAAATAGAGGATATCGTATACATGAAGTATCGATTATAGTTGAAACTATAAACTACTTATGTATACGATATTTTTTTGAGTAAAATAATAAATATAACTTTTTTCAATGTTAAATGAAGCCTTTAAGTAGAAGTCATAGAGGAGTTTAGGGAGATTTATATGAATAAATTAGAATTATTACAAGAAGAATTAAGAAATTATGGAAAAGTTGCGATTGCTTATAGTGGGGGTGTTGATTCCAACTTTTTATTCCATGTCGCTCTTGAAACATTAGGAAAAGAAAATGTTTTACCTGTTTTATGTCGAGGAGCAATGATGTCAAAAGAAGACATTGAAGGTGCTCTTGAACAATTAAAAGATTCAAATCATGTGGTTTTATCAGTCAATCCATTAGACGTAGAAGCTTTTCATTTTAATCATAAAGATCGTTGTTATCATTGTAAAAGAAGCATTATGTCAAAAGTTATTGCCGTTGCTAAAGAACATGACTTTGCTTATGTTTTAGATGGGAAAAATAAAGATGATGAAAAAGTGTATCGACCAGGATTAAAAGCTTGTGAAGAATTAGGTATTATTTCGCCTTTAGCGAACAATAATTTAGCAAAACAAGAAATTAGAGATTATTCTAAACAGCTTGGTATTGCTACTTATAATAAACCATCCAATGCCTGTCTGGCTTCTCGTTTTGACTACAATACAGAGCTTACTTTAGAAAAATTAAAACTTGTTGAAACAGGTGAAAAATATTTACATGATTTAGGAATGCTTCATGTACGTTTAAGAGTACATGGAGATGTGGCACGTCTTGAAGTTGAACCACAAGATTTTATGAAAATCATTGAAAATAAAGAATTGATTCAAAATATTAAAAATCTTGGATTTAGATTTGTAACACTTGATTTAGAAGGAATTAGAAGTGGAGGTTATGATATTGAAAACACTAGAAATTCTACAAAAGTTCAAAAATAATGAACTAACAATTGAACAAGCTCAAAAAATGATTGAACAACCCTTAGATTATGCAACGATTGATTATAATCGAAAAAAAAGAACAGGAAATCATGAAGTAATCTATGGTGCTGGAAAAACCAAGGAACAAATTATTGGGATTGTAAAAGACATGTTGGACCATGATATCCATTCTATTTTAATTACACGTGTCGACCAAGAAAAAAGTGAAGCTATCTTAAAAGAATTTCCACAAATGATTTATGATTCTTTATCGCACATTTGTTATATCGATGAAGATCAAAAAGAAATCAATAAAGGAAAAATTGTTGTTGTTTGTGCGGGAACATCAGACTTGCCAGTTGCTCGTGAAGCTATGCTTACAGCTCAATTTTTAGGTAACGAAGTTGAACTTGTCAGTGATGTGGGTGTTGCCGGTATTCATCGTTTGTTTCATCGTTTAGATATCATTCAAAGTGCAAATGTTTTAGTTGTATGTGCAGGAATGGAAGGGGCCCTTGCTTCCGTTGTTGGAGGACTTGTGGATAAACCAGTTATTGCTGTACCGACATCCATTGGTTATGGTGCTAATTTTGAAGGATTATCAGCTCTTCTTGCGATGCTTAATAGCTGTGCGAGTGGAGTTAGTGTTGTTAATATTGATAATGGATTTGGGGCAGGATTTATGGCCCATACCATTAATTGTTTAGGAGGAAAGAAATAGTGAAAGTATTATATTTTGATTGTAGTAGTGGAATCAGTGGAAATATGACTTTAGGAGCGTTATCTGAATTGATTGATGATCCTCATTATTTAGTTAATGAATTAAAAAAATTAAATGTGGATGGGTATCATATTCATATTTCTAAAGAAAAGAAAAATGGGATTACAGGAACTTATGTTGATGTTCATTTAGAACATGAACATCATCATGAACATGAGCATGAACACTTACATCATGAACACGCTCATCACCATCATCATGAACATCGTAATTTATTCGATGTTAATAAAATTATTGATGAAAGTGAAATTGATGAAAAAGCGAAAGATCTTGCTAAACGTATCTTTTTAAGAGTGGCCAAAGCTGAAAGCAAAGTTCATAATGAAACATTAGAAAATGTTCATTTTCATGAAGTAGGAGCCATTGACTCTATTGTTGATATTATTGGAACAGCGATTTTATTATGTAAAATCAATCCGGATGTTATTTATAGTAGTGTCGTTAATGATGGTTATGGATTTATTGAATGTGCCCATGGCATGATTTCTGTTCCTGTACCTGCAACATCTGAAATCTTTGCAGCAAGTAATGCTATCACTCGACAAATTGATGTAGATACAGAACTTGTTACACCAACAGGTGCTGCAATCATCGCAGAAATTGCGAGTGAATTTACTACAATGCCTGCTATGAATGTTCAAAAAGTAGGTTGGGGAACGGGTACAAAAGATTTGGTAATTCCAAATGTTTTAAAAGTATCCCTTGGAGAAATTAAAAAAAAAACGAAATTATAGTCATGGAAACCAACATTGATGATTGTAGTGGAGAAATGCTTGGTTTTGTAATGGAACAGCTTTTAGATCAAGGAGCTTTAGATGTTTTCTTTACTTCTATCTTTATGAAAAAAAATAGACCAGCTTATCGCTTGACGGTCGTTTGTAATGAAGAAAAGATGGGTCTCTTACAAAAAGTGATTTTTACACAAACAACGACTATTGGTATTCGTTATCGTAAGGAACAAAGAACTGTTTTAAAAAGACAAATTAAAGAAATCGAAACACCTCTTGGAAAACTTCAAGTAAAAGAAGTAGAAATTGATGGTGAAAAAAGATGTTATCCAGAATATGAAAGTGCTAAAAAATTAGCGTTAAAACATCAATGTTCTTTACAGGGAATATATCATCTTGTTAAATAAAGGAGAATTTATGACAAGTCAGTTAAATAAAATTGCAGATTATTGGAATCAACGTTCTTTTGGTTATTCTTTGGATAACCAAGAAGAACTTTTACGTGATCAAGAAAAATGGATAGAATTAATAAATTTTTATTTGAAAATGAATAAAGGAATGAAAGTATTAGACTTAGGATGTGGACCAGGCTTTTTTTCTGTCTTACTTGCAAATTATGGATGTCAAGTTATCGGTATTGATTACAGTGACAAAATGTTGGAGGAAGCAAGAAATAATGCAGGTAAATTTAAAGCGAATGTCGAATTTCAAAAAATGGATGTTCAAAATTTAGCTTTTCAGGATGAAACTTTTGATTTGGTTATCACACGTAATGTGACATGGAATTTAGAAAAGCCAGTACAAGCTTATAAGGAAATATTGAGAGTCTTGAAAAATAAAGGGCATCTTTTAAATGTTGATGGTAATCATTATTATCACTATCGAGATCGAGATTATAATAGGTCAGGGCATAGTGATCATCAACATATGGAAGGTATTGATGTTTCTATTATTGATAATATTGCTAAAGAATTAAAGTTATCTTATGTTTTACGACCTCAATATGATATAGAAATTCTAAAAGAAATCGGTTTTCAACAAATTGAAAGTGAAATACTTTCAAAAGAAAAAACAAAGGAAGGAAAAGAATTGATCCGTCAATTCTTAATACATGCGATTAAATAATGAAAAGAATTTTATCATTATTTTCAGTTCTTTTCTTGGTGACACTTGTTACCTTTATTATGACAGATTTGGCACCAAGTGATAGTGCTGAAATGTATTATTTATCTAAAGGAATTACACCTAGCGAGGAAGTTTTAAATGAAACACGACATGAAATGGGTCTCGATAAAAATATTGTTGTTCGCTATGTTGACTGGTTGAATGATTTTGTTCATGGTGATTTAGGTTATTCTTATCATTATGGACAAGATGTGAATCAACAAATGTTATCAAAGTTACCAAATACTTTAAAATTAGCGATGTTTTCATTTGTTGTTGTTTTAGCTTTTTCTATTCCTTTAGGAATTTATAGTGCTATTCATCGTCATAGTTTGATTAATTCTATTTTAAAAAATATCTCTTTTTTAGGTTTATCTTTACCTAATTTTTGGTTAGCACTTCTTTTAATTCTGCTTTTTTCAGTAAAGATTCAATTGTTTCCTGTTATTAGTGGAAGTAGTTTAAAAGGTCTTGTTTTACCTGTTTGTTGTTTAAGTTTTCCGCTGATTTGTTCTTATACAAGAATGATTCAAAATGCTATTTTAGAACAATTCAATCAAGATTATATTATTGGACTCAAAGCAAGAGGAATGAAACAATCAGAAATTTTATTAAAGCATGTTTTACCTCATGTTTTTACGACACTTTCTTCTTTATTAGGTCTTTCTATTGGACATTTACTTGGTGGAACAGCAATTATTGAAACGATTTTTTCATATCAAGGTTTAGGTAACATGGTTGTAGAAGCTATTCGTTATCGTGATTATCCAATTATTCAAGCTTATGCAATTTATATGTCATTGATCTATGTTTTTGTTAATCTATTTGTTGATATTTTTCAACAAGTATTAAATCCACGATTAAGGAGGCGTTTCAATGAAAAGAAAGTTAAAAATTGAGATTGGTCTTGCTGTTTTATTATTACTTATTGCTCTATTTGGTTCTTTTTTAGCGCCTTATGATCCTTTAAAAGTTAATTATGATTTTTCTTTGCAACCACCAAGTTTCTTACATATTTTTGGTACAGATAAATTAGGAAGAGATGTTTTTAGTCGTATTCTTTGTGGTGCAAAAACTTCTTTTGGTTTGACTTTTTTGATGTTGTTTTTAATTGTTTTTATTGGAATGATTGTTGGCTTAATTGCAGGCTTGTCTAATGATAAAGTTGAATCTTTTTTTAATAATATAATTAATGGATTACTTGCTTTTCCTGATACGATTTTTGCCATTGCAATAGTAGGAATCGTCGGGGCAGGTCTCTTTAATACAGTATTTGCTTTAGCACTTATTTGGTGGACAAAATATGCAAGATTGACACTAGCTCTTGTCAAACAAGAAAAGAAAAAGAATTATTTAGTGATGGCCCAAATGTCGGGCGTCCCACCACTGCAAAGAGTCATTCGTTATTTATTACCAAATATTTTATCACAAATACTTGTAACAGCTTTTTTGGATATTGGGAATATGATGATTTCACTTGCAGGTTTAAGCTTTTTAGGACTTGCTAGTCAGCCACCACAACCTGAATGGGGAGCGATGCTTTATGAAAGTAAACAATTTATGCAAGTGGCTCCTTGGATGATGTTTTTTCCAGGACTTGTTTTATTTATTTGTGTGCTTATTTTTAATTTATTATCAGAAGATATAAGGGATTATTTAGATCCTAAACATTATGAGGAGAAGTTATGAAGAAAATAAAATTATTACTTTGTTTATTTATGTTAACAACTTTATGTGGATGTTCTAATTCAAACAAAAATGAATCAAGTAAAACACTTAATGCTGCTATGTTTTGGATTTCAACATCTTTAGATCCTACAAATAATTATGATGGTTGGGTTTTAAGTCGTATTGGGGTAGGAGAAACATTGTTAAAACTTAATGAAAAATATGAAGTGGAACCATGTCTTGCAAAATCCTATGAACAAATTGATGATACAACTTGGAAACTGACTTTAAAAGATTCTATTACTTTTTCAAATGGTAAAAAAGTAACAGGAGAAAATGTCAAATCATGTTTAGAAAGAGCTTTTGAAAAAAATACAAGAGCGATTGATTATTTTGATTTAAATCATGTTGAAGCAAAGGGGCAAGATATTTATCTTTATTTAAATAAATCAAGTGGGGCAATCTTAAATAATCTTTGTGAACCACTCTTTACTATTTATGATGCAAGTCAAAGTGAAGAAGATATTGCCAATCATCCTCTTTGTACCGGCCCTTTTGTGGTGGATGATTTTGTTTCAGAAAAAACAATCGATACAAGCAAAAATAAAAAGTATTACGATGGTAAAGCAAAACTTGACCATGTTCATTTTAGTCAAGTGGCAGATTCTGATGCACGTGTTTTAGCGTTACAATCGGGTGAAGTTGATCTTGCGAATACGATTGATTATTCAAGTTTAAAATTATTTAGAAATAATAAAGATTATCAGGTTTTAGAAGTTTTAGGGCCACGTACAAATGTTATTTATATGAATAATGAAACAACATTTTTAAGTGATTTAACGATTAGAAAAGCTTTATCTTATAGTGTAGATCGTAAAAGTATTGTTAAATTGATTGGAGGAAAAGAAGCAACTGGGCTTTATTCAAGTGCTTTACCTTATGGAAATGTTTCTAATGGCTATAGTCTTAATTTAAAAGAAGCCAATCGTCTTTTAGATGAAGCGGGCTATGTTGATACGAATAATGATGGTATCAGAGAAAAAGATGGACAAGAAATCATTTTAAATTATTATGAAAGCGCGGATCATGGTTCAGCAGATGCAAATATTATTGCGCAATCTATGCAAAGTGAAGCAAAAAAGATTGGTATTAAAATTAAACTTAATCAAGTTGAAAATGTGAATGATATTAAAGCAGCAGGAACTTTTGATTTATGTTCGGCTAATGATTCAAGTGCACCTACAGGTGATCCAGAAATCTTTATTCAACAACGTTATTTATCAATAGGTTCAAGTAATACTGGACGTTATAAAAATCCAAATCTTGATAATTTGATCCAACAATTTTCAACAACCTATGATTTAAAACAAAGACAACAACTTGCTATTCAAGCAAGTGAAATGATTTTAGATGATGCTGCCAATATTTATGTTTCTTATGTTCCTTTAAATACGGTAACTTCTTCTAAGGTCAAAGGAGCTATTTGCCATCCGGTTGATTATTATATGATTACAAAGGATATTGATCTTAAATGAGTATATTAAATTATCAAAATTTAACATTAACTTATAATGAACAAGAAATTTTACATCATATAGATTTAATGATTCCTAAAAATCAAATTACAGTTATTGTCGGTCAAAGTGGTAGTGGGAAATCAACATTACTTAAAGCAACAATGGGATTGTTAAGTGATGATGCAAAAATTATAAAGGGTAAAATTTTATTTGAAGAAGATAATTTATTAGAAAAGGATTTAGATTGTTATAGAGGGAAAAAAATAGGCATGATTTTTCAAAATCCTTTAACTTATTTTGATGATTATCAAAATATTGAAGAACATTTCTATGAAAGTTTACATACTCATTTTAAATATTCTAAAAAACAGTCAAGAGAAATAGCTATTCATTATTTAAAACAAATGGGGCTAGAAGAAACTATTTTAAACAAGTATCCTTTTGAATTATCAGGAGGAATGGCTCAAAGAGTGATGATTGCTTTAGTATTATGTTTACAACCTTCACTTGTTTTGGCTGATGAACCAACAAGCAGTTTAGATGTCGTTATTCAAAAACAAATTTTAGATTATCTTTTAAATCTAAAAAAACAAACAACTTTTGTGTTTGTAACACATAATATTCAAGTAGCACGTTATATTGCAGATCAAATAGTTGTTATTAAAGATGGAATGATTGTAGAAAAAGGAAATGTAGAGACTATTTTTAATACTCCTAAGCATCCCTATACAAAGTCACTATTATGAAAGGAAAAGAATAATGCGTTTATTTGAAGCTAAAGATCTTACAAAAAAATACGATAAGACTGTTTTAAATCATCTTGATTTTAGCATTGATGAAGGTGAAGTTGTTGGTATTATTGGTGTTAGTGGATGTGGAAAAAGTACCCTTGCAAGACTTGTTTCAGGTATTGAAAAACCCTCTTCAGGTTCTTTATTATATCAAGGAAAACCAGTTGATTTTAAAAAGAGTCGTAAAGATATACAACTTATTCTTCAAAATCCAATTGAAAGCTTTTCGCCACGAATGAAAATCAAACAGTTTCTTTATGAACCTTATCATTATTTTTATCATTTAAATAAAAAAGAAGTGATGACTGCTATTAAAAAGATATTAGAACAAGTAAGTATGGATGAGACTTGTTTGGGAAAATATCCTCATGAATTAAGTGGAGGACAGTTACAAAGAATATCAATTGCTAGAGCATTGATTATACAACCCCAATTACTTATTTGTGATGAAATTACCAGCAGTCTCGATCAAGTGATTCAAAGAGATATTATCGAATTATTAAAACAATGTGTTTATAAATATCATATGGCTATTCTTTTCGTTAGTCATGGTCTTTCATTGGTTCATGAGTTTTGCCATCAGGTTCTTGTTTTAAATGATGGAAAAATCATAGAAAAAGGAACAATACAACAATTATATAAAAGTAAAAATGAGGTTGTACAAGATTTATTGAGTGCAGCATATTTAAATGGTTAGGATATTTTGAAATATCCTTTTTTCTTTACAATGACAAGAAGATATTGTTATAATTATAACAAGAGTTATATATAACATTAGTTATGGAAAGGAGGCTTTTATGCCAGCAAAAAGAAAAATACAAAAAGAAGATATTTTAAAAGCAAGTATTTCGATTATTAGCTATGAAGGACTCAATGCTTTAAATGCCAGAAAGATTGCAAAGAAATTAGGCTGTTCAACACAACCACTTTTTTATATTTATGAGAATATGGATGTTTTAAAAAAAGATGTGATAGATGAAATTGTAAAGATTTTTGATCGAGAAGTTTTAAAAAGTGAAACAGGTCAATTAGAATACAAGGATATTGGAATCAATTATATTCGTTTTGCTAAGGAAGAGCATGAATTATTTAAAATTATGTTTAACCGAAAAATAAATGAAGGAGCATTTGATTTTATTGATTTAACAGGATCAGCAAAGACAATCCTTGAAACAATCTCTAAACAAACGGGTATGTCAAATGAAGATGCCAAACAATTCCATTTAAGAATGTGGTTATATGTCAATGGGATTGCTAGTTTAGCAGCCAATCAGACCGTTGAATTTAATGATGAAGAAATTGCAGAATTGTTAAAGGATCAATATGTTTCAATGCTTCTTTATGAAGTAAAAAAGGGAAATGTAAAAGAAGAAATTTTGGTACAACTTGCTAAAAAGAATAGGAAAGGAAAAGAATGATGGAAAAAGTAATAGAGGTTTCACATCTTACAAAAGAGTATAAAAATTTAAAAGCAATTGATGATTTATCCTTTAATGTTTATCAAGGAGAAATTTTAGGATTATTAGGACCTAATGGTTGTGGAAAAAGTACAACTATTAACTCTATTTTATCATTACTTAAATATCAAGAAGGATTTATTAAGGTTTTTGGTAAAGAAATGAAACCTGATTCTTATGATTTAAAAACAAAGATAGGAGTTATTTTTCAAGAAGTAGCTGTTTTTGATGAATTAAATGTTTATGATAATATCAATTATTTTTGTGGTTTATATATTCGAGATAAAAAACAAAGAAAGCAATATGTTGACGATGCAATTAACTTAGTAGGATTAAATGATTTTAAAAAGTTTTTACCTAAACAACTTTCTGGAGGTTTACTTCGAAGATTAAACATTGCCTGTGGGATTGCCCATAAGCCTAAACTGATCTTTTTAGATGAACCAACTGTTGCAGTTGATCCACAAAGTCGTAATCATATTTTAGATGGTATAAAAAAATTAAGAGATCAAGGGGCTACAATTGTTTATACAACACATTATATGGAAGAAGTAGAAATACTTTGTGATTGTATTATTATTTTAGATAAAGGAAAGATCATTGCTCAAGGAACAAGTGATGAATTAAAAAAAGAAGCAAATATTGAGGAAAAGATTGAACGTGTAGGTCCAACTCTTAATGACGTTTTTCTAAAATTAACAGGAAAGGAATTGAGGGATTGATGTTTATTCATAATCTAAAGTATACAGTTAAAATACTTTTTAAAAATAAAGTTCTTATTTTTTGGATGTTTGCTTTTCCTATTATTTTAGGTATTTTCTTTCACATGGCTTTTGAAAATATTGAAAAAGACGAAGCTTTACAAGTTTTTGATATTGCAGTTATTGACAATAAGGAATATCAAAACCAAACAATTTATCAAGAAACATTTAAAGAGCTTTCTGATAAAAAAAATAAGGATCAGTTATTTCATATTCATTATGTAAATAAAAAAGAGGCGGAACAGCTTTTAGAAGATAATGAAATAGAAGGATATGTTCTCTTTAATAAACAAGAACCACAAATTGTGATTAAAGAAAATGGTATGGAACAAACAATCTTGCAATTTGTTATGGATGAAATTAAACAAAATAAGAGGATGATAGAAGATCTAACAAAGAAACAAATTGAAGATGAAATACAGCAAGGAAACTATAATTTTAATGTTCAACAAATTGTACATGATATTCTTCAAAAGCTCAATAACCAAGAAGTATCTTTAAAAGACACATCAAGTAGTCATTTAAGTTATATGCAAATTGAATATTATACCTTAATTGCCATGGCTTGTATGTATGGTGGGATGTTGGGCTTAACAGCTATTAATAATCAATTGGCGAATATGTCCGCTAAAGGGAAAAGAGTTTCTGTTTCACCAAATAAAAAAGGAATACTTGTCTTATCTTCAGCACTAGGTTCTTATTTAGTAAGCCTTGTTGGTTTAGCAATTCTTTTAATCTTTTTAAAATTTGGTTTAAATGTTGAATTTGGTAGTCAATGGCTTTATATAATCATTCTTTCTTTAGTTGGTGATTTAGCAGGTATTTCGATGGGAATATTTATTGCTTCTGTTTTTAGAGTTTCTGAACAAGCAAAAACAGGAATTAATATTGCGATTTCTATGTTTTTCTCGGTTCTATCTGGGATGATGGGTGTTACTTTAAAATATGTTATTGATAAAAATATACCTATTGTTAATCTTATCAATCCTAATAATTTGATTACCGATGGTTTTTATGCTTTATATTATTACAATACATTTAATCGCTATATCAGAGATATTTGTTGTTTAGGAGTATTTATTATTGTATGTTTATTTATTTCTTTTAGGGCTTTAAGGAGGGAACAATATGATTATATTTAGTACCGTTTTTAAAATCTTAAATAAATTAAAAGGAAACTTAATTCTTTATACAGTGATCTTACTTGCAATTACATTATTTAATACAACTTCTGGTAATATGAATCATTATGAGGCAACAAAACCAGATATTTTGATTGTAAATAAGGATCAAAACAATGAAATAACCAAAGGATTTGTTTCGTATTTAAAAAAACAAGCGATATTAAAAGATATTGACATCAATGATCAAGAAAAAGTAGACGATGCATTGTTTTATCGAGATATAAGTTATGTTGTGTATATTCCTGAAAACTTTGGTGATGATCTTGTAAATGATAAAAATCCAACGATTGAATATAAATCAAATGGTAATGAAAATGCATCTTTTACCCAAATGTTAATTGAAAAATATATAAAGACAGTAAATCTTTATAAAGAGTATTATCAAGGTAAAGCTTTAAATCAAAAAGTCAAACAAGTGATTAACCAAAAAACAAAAGTAAAACTCCACACATCCTTAGATAGTTCTAAATTGAATCAAGTGAATGTTTATTTTAATTTCTTAAACTATGCCTTACTTGCTGGGGGAGTTTATTGTATGACAATGATTCTTGCAAGTTTAAATCAAGAGGGTGTACGTAAAAGAACAATTATGAGCAGTTTTTCATATCGTAAATATAATTGGATTGTTTTTGCGTCTTTAGGTCTTGCTTCTTTTATTGTATGGTTAGCCTATATGATTATTAGTTTTATCTTATTTAAAGAAATTATGTTAAGTGGGAATGGGATTGCTTATATTTTAAATTCATTTGTTTTTTCAATATGTAGTTTGGCCGTAGGATTCTTAATTGGAACTATTACCCATAATAAGCAAGCTATTGGAGGTATTGTCAATGTTGTTGCTTTAGGAACATCGTTTCTTTGTGGATGCTTTGTGCCAATGTCATTTATGCCAAGTTATGTTTTAAAGATTGCTCATATTTTACCAACGTATTATTTTGTACAAAATAATGAACTTATTAAAACGTTAGAATATTTTAAATTAGAAACATTACAACCAATAATTATTAATGGTATTATTGTTTTAGGATTTACCTTAAGCTTTGTTTTGATTACCTTAATGATTAGTAAAAGAAAACAAAAGATTGGGTGAGTGTATGAAAGAATTTCTATTAATTGTTGTCATTGTTATTTTCATGAATACAAAGAAATAAATATCAAAAGATCATTATTTAAGTTTAGGAATGTTAATGGCCTATTTTAAAAAGGACGAGTCATCAAGATGGATAAGAATGAATTATTAATGAATATTTATAAAATTCACACAACATATTTAGGCATATCAAGAATTAAAAGAAATTTAGGAATTGAAGAAGATGTTGTAGAATTTTGTAAGAATAAAGTTTTAGATAAAAAGAGTTTGATATATCGTAAAGGGAAAAACTGGTATATTGAAAATGGTGCTATAAAAATAACAATTAATGCAACAAGCTATACCATTATTACGGCACATATAATAAAATAGATTTTCACAAGTTGTGCACATTATACACATTTTATTCACATTGAAATTAAAATATAAAGTTAGGTTATCATCATTTTGATATAGGACAATCATATGGTAATGAAAAAGGTATAGGCAAAGATATCCGTAAACATGTCAAGTAACCAAAGAAAGTATTGTTCAAACCATTAAAACAACGGGACTAGGTTATTTAGATAGGATGATTATTCATAGAGCTTAACCTTAGGAGAAAGTCAATCAAAGCGATGATCGTTATCTAGAAGGAAATAAAATTGCTTGTAAAGTTTTAGAAGATGTTTATAAGGAAGGTAAGTTAAAAACAATTTGTGAAATTTTATATGAAGAATTTCGTGCAGAACACATGGATTTTATTGATGGTCCAGCTACTAATACTTCTATTTTAGATGAAGATTAAAAAGTGATGTTATTTGGGTTTGCTATAGAGCATAACGATTAAAAGATATTGACAATTTGTTAGTATCTTTTTTCTTGACAATCTTTTTTATAATTATATAATTACCAATGATAATTACTATTGGTAATTAATAGGAGAAATTAATGAAAAGTGAAAAAGTAAAAGAAATGTTAGATAGCTGTTACATGGCTAAAAGGATTTTAGATATGTTGCCTAAACTTCCTGAAGGAGTTTTACCATCCTATGTACGTTATTTAGAAACGATTATCAAACTTGAAGAAAAAAATCAAAAAGTGAAGGTTTCAGATGTGAGTGAAGTTTTAAATCTTCCTCGTCCGGGAGTTACACGTACAATTCATGCAATGGAAGAAAAAGGATATTTAAAAAAAGAAACAGCTAAACATGATGGACGTGTCACTTATGTGACCGTTACAAAAGAAGGAAAAATGATTTTTGAAAAATACAATAAAGATTATTTTCAAAAATTAGCCTTGTGTTTGAACCATGTTTCTAATGATGAAGCAGATTGTATGATTCAAACTATTGAAAAGTTTTATGAAGTTATGTGTGAAAGGAGAGAAAAATAATGGATCACTCTAAATCGGATTTTACGCAGGGAAGTATTTTAAAAAAATTATCATTATTTATGATTCCCGTTTTAGGAGCGCTTATTTTACAAGCGGCTTATGGAGCGGTTGATTTACTTGTTGTTGGAAGGTTTGGAACAACAGCAGGACTTTCAGCAGTTTCTACAGGAAGTCAAGTTTTAAACTTGATAACATTTGTGGTAACACAATTTGCGATGGGAATTACAGTTTTAATTGCAAGATATATTGGTGAAAAGAAAATGAATTCGATTGGTGCTTTAATAGGAGGATCAACGGTAGTTTTTGCAATTATTTCTGCAATTATATTTGTAGTTATGATTACGTTAGCATCACCAATTTCAACTTTGATGCAAGCACCTAAAGAAGCACTTGGTTTAACTGCTACTTATGTAAGAATTTGTGGGGCAGGTATTTTCTTTATTGTTGCTTATAATCTATTATCAGCGATCTTTAGAGGTTTAGGAGATAGTAAATCACCTCTTTTATTTGTGGCAGTTGCCTGTGTTATTAATATTATTGGTGATTTAGTTCTTGTTGCAGGATTACACTTAGATGCAGCAGGAGCCGCAATGGCAACTGTTTTTGCACAAGCAATCAGTGTTGTTTTTGCCTTAATGTTATTATTTAAAAGAAAATTACCATTTAAAATTACAAAGCATGATTTTAAAATCAATCCACATTGTGTTCGAGCTTTAAAAATTGGGTTACCATTAGCGCTTCAAGAATGTTTAACACAAATTTCATTTTTAGCTTTATGTGCTTTTATTAACCGTTTAGGATTAGAAGCATCATCCGGTTATGGTGTTGCTTGTAAAATCGTTAACTTTGCTATGTTAGTACCAAGTTCATTAATGCAATCAATGGCTTCTTTTGTTGCCCAAAATGTGGGGGCTGGTGATGAAAAAAGAGCAAAACATGCAATGTTTACAGGAATGGGTATTGGCTTAATAATTGGTGTTGTTGTTTTTATCTTAGTTTTATTGAAAGGAGATTTACTTACAAGTATTTTTACAACAGAAAAAGCCGTTATTTTACAAGGTTATGCTTATTTAAAAGGATTTGCTATAGAAACAATTGTAACAGCAATATTATTTAGTATGGTTGGTTATTTTAACGGTCATTATCAAACGGTATGGGTCATGGTACAAGGACTTATTCAAACACTTCTTGTACGTTTACCACTTTCTTACTATATGTCAATTCAACCTCATGCAAATTTAACAAATATTGGTTTAGCTGCATCAATTGCGACAATTGTTGGTATTATACTAAATGTATGTTTCTATATTTATTTAAGTAAAAAAATGAAAAAAGAAAATGCTTAGGAAGTGTGAAAAACACTTCTTTTTTAATAAGAAGAATTTTTTGTGTTGGAGCTACTGTTGCCATTGCTGTTGCAATTGAAGAAGCTGTAAATATTGATGAATATTTTATTGCTCTATCTTTACAATTACACTGAAAATTAATGGATTTTCAGTGTAATTGTAAAACACCTGTTATAAGTATATTAGATGAAAAAATGCTGAATACGTTTTAATCAGCATTATTTTTATTTATAAAATTTTCCATTAAAAAATCTTTAAATTGTTTTTTATGTACATCATTATCCGCAATTTGAATACGTCTACCAAAACCGATGATCCATGAATAAAATGTACTATTTATAATGTGTCTTACTTGGACACAATAAAGATTTTCATTTATTTTTTTTGGATGAATATCTTTACCAAATTTATCAATCATATTGGAATAGACACTTGGCGTAAATTCAAGTTCAATAACTTCGATTTTCCCTTCACCATACATGTACGTCATATTATTGAGCTTCTTTTCAAATGAGTTTAATTGATAATCATCAAACTTTACTTCACTATCTTTAACGATCTTAACATTTTTTACATAGTCTAAACGATATTGAATGCATGTATTTGGATCTTTTGCACCTTGACATAAAAGATAATATTCATTGTTAGAAAAGACAGTATCGATAGGAGCTAATTCGGTTAATTTATGTTTTTCATTAAATGTTAAAGAAGGTTTTTGATATTCAAAGCGAATTTTTTTCTTTTCTTTGATAGCTTTGGTAATGACTTCTAATTCTTGGTAGAAAACTTGTTCATTTTCATTTTTAACAACATGCAGATTTAGTCTTTTTTGAAAATAAGCTTGGTTATGAATACTAAATAGATCTTGCATTCTTTTTTTATAGTTTTCTTTTGTTTTTAAAGTAAAGAAATGAGAACTATAAACAAGATCAATAATAGCTTTGGCTTCCATTAAGTCTAGATTTGGATTTTCATAATAAAAGTAATTATTTCTTCCTTCTTTATAAGTTTTAATGATTGTATCTTCATAATAATTGTTATAGTTTTCTGAATTTGATAAGAGCATCAAAATCATTTTTAGCTTTGGAAGTATTGAGTTTTATAGAGTAATCAGTTATTATAATCATGTCTTTTGACAGAGGATGATAAGTGACGTTTGGCGATGTTGGGTATCATCCTTTTTAATTTCTATATATTTAAATAATTATGACATGATATCAAAGTAATATAAAGAAAAAAAGCAGACCTCATGAAACAGAAGAGGTCTGTTTTTACTACATATATTAAAACCACAAGATTTTGAAAAGAAGTTTCAAATATCATGGCTTGAAATAAAATCCAAATTATTTTTGCTACTTTTTATTATAAAACTAATACCCCGCGCATAGCACGTGATAACCATATAGCTTTAGCGTTGAGCAAAAACACCAGAGATTAATGTGTTAAGGTATTTATTTTAATTTTCTTTGTTATTCTTTCACTAAAAAAGATAGCAGAAAGGGTATATTAAGTTTAATGCGAAAATATGATAAAATCATATACTTTTTTCACTTTGTAATTTTTTAAAATACTTATTACAATAGTTTAAAATGCTTATTGATTATATGATTTACAAAAAGCTTTTTTATACTTTTATGGCTGACCAAGCATTAATTTATTAAGATTATTATGATATAATTGGGGCAGTTGTACGTAAAGGAGAATTTGCAAAATGGTAAATAATATTGAATTTACATGGGATGAAGATCCTGTTGATATAAGTGCTGAAGCCAATTTTATTTGGTCAATAGCAAACAAATTAAGAGGAGTATACATGCCAGATAAATATGGTGATGTCATTATTCCTATGACAATCATTCGTAGGTTTGAATGTGCTTTAGAAAAAACAAAAGAAAAAGTAGTAAAACAACACAATGAAAAACCAGATTATCCTGCAGTTGCTTTTTATAGAATGACAGGATATCAGTTTTATAATACTTCAGAATATTCTTTAAAAGAATTATGTAATGATTCTGAAAATATTAAAGATAATTTTATTCAATACATAAATGGTTTTTCTAATAATGTTCAAGAAATTCTTAAATCAGAAGACACATTAAATTTTACTGCTGAAATAAATAAAATGGATAAATCTGGAACACTTTATACTGTGGTTAAAGCTTTTTCAGAATTGGATTTAAGTATTGAAAAATTTGACAGTATTAAAATGGGATATATTTTTGAAAATTTAATTGGCAGATTTTATCAAAATGTTGATGCTGGACAATATTACACAGGTAGAGATATCATTAAACTATGCGTTTCCTTATTGATTTCAGAAGGGTGTGAGGATATTTTCTTACCTCAAAGAGAAATATCCGTATTAGATCAAGCTTGTGGAACAGGTGGAATGTTGTCAACAGCATATACATATTTAAAACACTATAATCCTAATTGTAATGTTCGTTTATATGGGCAAGAAATTATGGGGCAAACATATGCTATTGGATTGGCTGAAATGCTTATCAAAGGGCAAAGTGCAGATAACTTTAAAAATGCTGATACATTCAAAGAAGATTGTTTCAAAAATAAGAAAATGCGTTTTGTACTAGAAAATCCACCTTTTGGTACTCCTTGGGGTGGAAAAGATGCTAAGGCTGGTCAAGAAGAATCGGTTAGAGAAGAATATAAAAAAGGATTTAACGGTCGCTTTGGAGCAGGATTACCTGGTACAAGTGATGGTCAACTATTATTTATTCAATCTGCAGTAGATAAAATGGACGATGAATATGGTCGAGCAGCAATTATTGAAAATGGATCACCTTTATTTTCTGGTGGAACATCATCTGGTGAGTCTCAAATTAGACGTTGGTTGTTAGAACAAGATTTAATAGAAGCAATTGTTCAATTACCAACAGACTTATTCTACAACACGGGTATTTCTACATATATTTGGATTCTTTCAAAAAATAAAAGAGAAGCAAGAAAAGGTAAAGTTCAATTAATTGATGCTTCCAATATTTATACCAATTTACGAAAATCATTAGGAAATAAAAGAAAAGAAATCTCACCCGAAAATAGAAAAGAAATTACTGAATTATATGTAAATTTTGAACAATCTGAATTGAGTAAGATTTATAAAAACACTGAATTTATTTATAGAGAATATACTGTTATGCAGCCATTACAAAGATCATATTCTTTTTCAAAAGAACGTATTGAAAACATGATTAACACTGGAACATTAAAAACTCTTTATGATGAAAGTAAGGTATATGAATTAGAAAATTCAACAGAAGAATTAAAAGATAAAGAAAAAAAGACATTAAAAAAATTTAAAGAAAATAAAATGACTTATGATGCAATTTTAAATACTTTGAAAGAATATGAAGATGAATCACTTTACAATAATCCTGATGATTTTAAACCAATAGTAAAACAATTACTAGATAAAATTAATGATGAAAAAATTGATAATAAACTAGTTGACAAAATTGTTGACGGTCTTTCTAAAACCGATAAAAATGCTGATATACAAAAAGATAAAAAAGGTAATACACTATTTGATAAATCAACAAAAGATACTGAAATTGTGCCATATGATGTAGCAATCGAAGATTATATGAAAACAGAAGTATTACCTCATGTTCCAGATGCTAAAGCTTTCTTTGAAGAAGATTTAACAAAGAAAAAACCTGTAATCAAAACAGGAGCAGAAATTCCGTTTACAAGATATTTCTATAAATATCAAGAACCTCAATCAAGTGAAGAACTTGCTAAGAAATTTATTGAACTGGAAAAATCAATAAATGAAAGAATTCAAAAACTGTTTGGTGGTGAATAATATGCGAGAAATGAAAGATAGTGGAATAAAATTGATTGGCGAAATACCTAAAGATTGGGTAATTAGAAGAGGAAAAACATTATATACTATTCAAACTGGAAAACTAGATGCAAATACTGCAAAACAAGAAGGCAATTATCCTTTTTTTACATGTTCAATGTTCCCAAAAAAAATTGATAATTATGCTTTTGATTGCGAAGCATTATTGGTTGCAGGAAACGGTTTAGTTGGATTTACTCAATATTATAAAGGTAAGTTTAATGCATATCAAAGAACTTACGTATTATCTAATTTTATTGATATTGAACCTCTATACTTAAAATATTATGTAACGAATTTGTTAAGAGATACAGTTGCATCAAATTCTGTTGGATCAGTAATTGACTTCATTAAATTAAAAGATTTACAAAATTTCTATGTAACGATTCCAAATATTAATGAACAACAAAAAATAGCATTCTTTCTTGATAAAAAATGTGATGAAATTGATTCTTTGTATGGCAACATTAAAAAACAAATTGAAACTTTTGAAGAATACAAAAAAGCTGTTATTACTGAAACTGTTACAAAAGGATTGAATCCTAATGTTGAAATGAAAAAAACAGAAAGTGTATATTGGAAAGAAATTCCTAAAGAATGGAATATCCAAGATATAAAATATATATTTAATATAGTGAAAAAAATAGCTGGTAAAGAAGGGTATGATGTCTTATCCGTTACACAAAAAGGAATTAAAATTAAAGATTTATCAAAAAATGAAGGTCAAATAGCAGAAAGTTACGCTAATTATCAATTAGTATATCCAAATGATTTTGTAATGAATCATATGGACTTGTTAACGGGGTGGGTAGATTGTTCAAAATACGAAGGTGTAACAAGTCCAGATTATCGAGTGTTCAAATTAAAAAACAAACAATTTAGTAATGAATATTATAAATATTTAATGCAATGTTGTTATTTAAATAAAATATTTTATTCATTAGGACGAGGGGTTTCTAATTTAGGAAGATGGCGATTGCAAACTGATAGCTTTAATAACTTTAAAGTTCCTGTTCCTCCAATAAAAGAGCAAAAATCTATAGCTTTATTTTTAAATAAAAAAATAGAAGAAATTGAAAATCTAATTAGAAATAAAGAATATCAATTAAGTATGCTAAATCAATATAAAAAATCATTAATATACGAATATGTTACAGGTAAGAAGGAAGTGAAATAACAGTGATAAATACATTAATAGAAAATATAAATAAATCACTAGATGCTGAAGCATATTTATCAGCATTGTCACTCGCTTTAGTTTTACCTGATTTATGTGGAACAGTAGAATATAATCATGAATCTAAAGTTGGTAAAAGATATGTCAATTGGTACAATAACTATATTGGTAAATATGAAATTCAAAAAAATGATGATAGTAATCCTAGATTAAGTGGTGAAATAATTTATCAACTGCGCTGTTCTATGCTTCATGAAGGTAAACCTAATATTGACAAAAATAAAATTCATGAAGAAAAAAACAAAATTGATAGATTTGTACTGGTAGCCCAAAAGAAAAACGATTTCGATATATATTCAGACTTTTCTATTGGTCCTACTATAACTACAAAATACATAGATGGTAAAGAATTCACAAGCACTGATAACTTTAGAGAATATAGGGTAAATGTTAGAAGATTATGCTTAATTATTTGTAGTGTTGCAAAAGCATACTATGAAGATAATAAAGATAAATTTGACTTTTTTAATTATGAAATAATTGATTATGATGAAGAAGTTAAAAGATTAAATGACTATAATATGAAACAAAATAAAGGTGGTGAAATATAATGCCTACTAGAAATGTACTAACTGAAAAAGACTATCAAAAATATATCATTGAACAACTAGTAAATGATAATCATTATATCGAACGAACAGATGATGATTTTGATAGATTGTTTGCATTAGACAGAGAAATGTTATTCAATTTTTTAAATGATACACAACCTGATGAAATGGAAACTTTAGCAAAAATCTATAAAGATGATTTGGAAGATACAATTGTTAATTTTATTAATAATGAAGCTACTAAAAAATGAGGATCAATTTTAGAAGTATTAAAGCATGGTATAGAAATATCCAATCAAAAATTAAAATTCATGTATAATAAACCAGCAACAACTTTTAATAAAAAGCTTTTAGAAAATTATGAAAAGAATATATTTTCAGTTGCTGAAGAAGTATGGGCTTCAGATGATGAAAGAATAGATCTTGTTATATTTTTAAATGGTATTGCTATTATGACTTTTGAGTTAAAGTGTAATACTACAGGACAGTCGTATGAAGATGCTATTTATCAATATAGAACAACAAGAAACATAGAAAACAAAACACGTTTATTTAGATTTAAAGCGGGAACATTAGTAAATTTTGCTATGGATTTGAATGAATGTTATATGTCTACAAAGATTTGTGGAAGTTCTACATATTTTTTACCTTTCAACATGGGGAATGGAGCAGGTGTTAATGCTGGTAAAGGAAATCCTTTATGTGATTATGATTTTCCTGTTCATTACATGTGGGATGATATATTAAAAAAAGATACTATTTTAGAATTGATCAATAAATTTATTTTCATTGAAACCAAAGAAGAAACAGATGAATTAACTGAAAAAAGAAAAATTAAAGAAACTGTAATTTTTCCTAGATATCATCAATTAGATGCAATTAGAAAACTCATTGCAGATGTTAAAGAAAATAAATCGAAATTAAATTATTTAATTCAACACAGTGCAGGTTCTGGTAAAACAAATTCTATCGCTTGGTTAGCTCATAGATTGAGTTCTTTACATGATAATGAAAACACAATTATTTATGACAATATCATTATTGTAACTGATAGGGTTGTAGTTGATAGACAATTACAAAAAGCTGTTATGGGAATGGAACATGCTAGTGGATTAATTAAAGTTATGGATGATAGATGTTCTTCATCAGATTTAGCAGATGCCTTAAATGGGAATACCAAAATCATTGCTACAACAATTCAAAAATTTCCATATATTGTTGAAGAAGTTAAGAATTTAAATAATAAAAGATTTGCTGTAATTATTGATGAAGCACATTCATCAACATCTGGTAAAAATATGAGTGCTGTCACAAAATCTTTAGCATCAGGTGAATGGGAATATGATGATACCGATGAAATGATTGAAGATGAAATTAGAAAACATGGAAAACAATCAAACGTATCAATGTTTGCCTTTACAGCTACTCCTAAACCAACTACATTGCAAATGTTTGGACGATTAAATAAAAACGGTCAATATGAAGCGTTTCATATTTATTCAATGAAACAAGCAATCGAAGAAGGATTTATTTTAGATGTTCTTTCAAACTTTACAAGATACGAAACATTCTATCAAATTAATAAACTTGTAGAAAATGATCCTAGATGTAAAACTAATTCAGCTAAAAGACAAATTGCTAGATTTGTACAATTACATGAAACAAACATTGGTCAACGAATAGAAGTTATTGTAGAGCACTTTAAAAACATGGTTATGGAGGAATTAGGTGGTCAAGCAAAAGCAATGGTAATAACTTCATCTAGACCTGAAGCTGTAAAATATCAAAAAGCATTTCAAAAATATATTGAGCATAAAGGTTATAAAAATATTCATGCTCTAGTTGCTTTTTCTGGAAAAGTAAATCTAGAAGGAGAAGAATATACTGAATCAAGCATGAATGGGTTTAATGAAGATCGTTTGACAAAAGAATTTGATAAAGACGAATATCAAGTATTGATTGTAGCAAACAAATATCAAACAGGTTTTGATCAACCTAAACTATGTGCTATGTATGTTCTTAAAAAATTGAAAGGTGTCAATGCCGTACAAACTCTTTCGAGATTGAATAGAATATGTCCACCGTTTGATAAAAAAGTATTTGTATTAGATTTTGCCAATACATATGAAGACATACAAAAAGCATTTGCTCCATATTATACAACGACATTATTATCCAATTCGGTTACACCATCAGCTATATATGATTTAGAAGCTGAAATAGATGGGTATTTAATTTTAAACGATTTAGATATTAATAGTTTTAACGAAATTTTATATAGCGGTAAAGAGATAAAAGCAAAGGAAAGAAAAATGATTAGTTTCTATTTGGATAAAGCAAGAAAAGAAGTCCAAAAATATCCATATGGAACTCAAAAAGACATTATTCAAAAATTACGTAGCTTTGTTAGATTTTATGAATTTCTTTTACAAGCCTCATCATTTGAAGATGTTGAAATTCATAAAAAATATAATTTTATTTCTTATTTACTAGCTTATATTAGTATTAAAAACCCAGGAGCTGGATTTGATTTAACTGGTAAAATCCAAGCTACTAAATTTGTTCAAAAGAAAACACAAGAACACAAGGATGAAGAACAAACATCTAAACCTATTGTAAAATTACCAAGTGCAGAAGCTTTTGGTATTTCTCAAGATAAAGAACAAAAACTATCTGAAATTATTGAAGAAATAAATTCACGAACAGGTAAAGCTTACAATAAAGATGTGGCAGTTAAGGCAATGTTACAAATCACAGATATATTGGAAAAAAATGAACAATTGAAAGAATCAGCAAAAAATAATTCTTCAAAAGAATTTGAAACAACATATTACGATAATATTGATGATGCTTTAATTGAAGGTTTGAATCAAAATGAAGACTTCTTTACGCTTTTATTAAATCATCCAAAAATGAAAAAAGAAGTAATGGGTATATTTGTTGAAGAACTATATAAAAGGCTTAGAAATGAAAAATAGGTGCTTCTAGAAAAATGGAAAGTAGGATATTGTTAATTCTGCTTTCTTTTTTATAAAACAAAATACAAAAAAATAAACAGAGTGTCAAATAAAACTGATGATTAATTTTGTTGATTTTTATTTCAAATTCTTCTTATACTTCTTTGTTTATGGTGAGAATCAATCTTATTCTCCAAATTTTTAATTAAATCTTACGTAACAAATAATCTAGTATGAATTCAATATAATTGTATGGGTTTAGTCTGTTGTCTTTAGGGGTCTATTAGACTAAATATTGCGGCAGTTGCTTTGTGTATCCTTTAGGAAAAGTTAAAAATATTCAGTGAAAAGGATGAACAACAATTGTGTTGTAATATTCCTGTTTTTAAATTATTTTTGGAATTAGTATGGAACAATTATTAAATATGATAAAATTAGATAAAAGAAAATTGATTATAATAGTTTAAAACAAAAGGAGATCTGTCTATGTATTTTAAAGAATCGTTTGACAAAGAAAAAATTGAAAAACAACATGAAGAATTATTAAATATTTTTAAAGAAGATCTTTCAAATCTGTCTGATAAAACAATTAAGAAACATATACAAAATGTTGATTTCTTTATCAATGAATATTTATTAAATCGTAATAATGCAAATTATGAAGAAGTTAATAATGAAGTTGATTTGTTCTTTAGAGATTTCTTTATTAGAAAATGTATGTGGTCTTCACCAAATTCTATAAAAGAAACAGCAGCTAGTTTTAAAAAGTTTTATAAATCAATGATGAATCATGATAAATTTAAAAAAGATGACTATAAATGTTTATGCGATACCATTAAAGATGAAATGAAATCTTGGCAAGAATCATGTGATTACTATGATAGTGGAAAACCAAATTGGGATCCGTTTAAATTTTAAAGGTAGGGTAATAAGAATTGTATAACGATAAGATTGAAATAGAAAGTCCTTATGGACATATTACCATTAGCTATGGTCGACATGATAAGCATCGAGTAAGAGTTCTTGATATAGATGGTGGTATGGAATCAGCAACTTATATAGAAGAAGAATTACAAAATGAATTACTTTTTGAATATATGTATTTATTTGATTTAATGTTTGATGAAAATTATTTAGAAGATAGACAAATTAATGATGTTTTATTAATTGGTGGTGGTGCTTTTCATTATCCCAAATATTTTTTAGCACATCATCAAGGAAATATTGATGTTGTTGAAATTAACAAAGTTCTTTATGATATTTCTAATAAATACTTCTATTTAGAAGAAACTATTAATAAATTTGATAAGAATAAAAATAGATTTCATTGTTATTTTGAAAATGGAAGAGATTATATAAATAGGAACAAAAAGAAATATGATGCTATTTTAAGTGATGTCTTTATTGGTGAAAATTTAGTATTAGAACTTCATTCATTGGAAGCAATCAAAAGAATAAAAGAATCTTTAAACCCACAAGGAATTTATATAACAAATATCATTGGTTCATTAAGTGGTAAGTATAGTCAAAATATAAAGAATGTTGTAAAAACACTCAAACAATGTTTTAAATATATTTATGTCTTTAAAGCACAAGAAAAGAATGAGCATCAAAAAAGACAAAACTTAATCGTTGTTGCAGTAGATCAAGAAGTTCATTTTAATATTGTAAGTTATCATAATATTAATCAAAAGAGATATCATCAAGGAATGATCAATCATTTTGATGATATTGATTATACAAATGGACATATTTTAAGAGATAAAAATTTATTATAATTATTGTTTTATCTTAAAAAATATGATAAGTTTAATCCATGGGAATGAGGTTCTCCCTCGATTTATATCGAAATCGCTATTTGGCTAATGACTTCTGTGTAATACACAGGGTGATTAGCTTTTTTTGTAGGAGGAAACATGGAAAATAAAAAAGAATTATTAAAGTATATGATATTTGCAGGTGTTATGGGAATCGTTGTAGGAGGTATTGATACTGTTTTTGGTAAAGGACTTATTTTAATAGGTGAGATACGAAATAAATATTTTTGGTATTTAATTCCTTTTTTACCAATTGCAGGAATAGTGATTACTTGGCTTTACTATCACTTTAATGAACTGAGTTTAAAAGGAATGACACTTGTCTTTGAAACAGGTCAACAAAAAAGAAAAGGGATTCCTTTGGCACTTATTCCTTTAGTTATGATTGGAACATGGTTAACTCATTTATTTGGAGGAAGTGCAGGTAGAGAAGGAGTGGCTGTACAAATTGGAGCGACGCTCTCTCATTATTTTACAAAATATTTTCATTTTCCTAAGAATGGAAAAGTTTTGTTGATTACCGGAATGGCAGCTGGATTTGCTGGATTATTTCAAACACCACTTACTGCTTTGTTTTTTGCTATGGAAGTTATGGTTATAGGTAAAATAGAGTATGAAGCTTTACTTCCAGGGGTTATAGCATCTTTTACTGCTTCTTATACGTCGCATTTTTTAGGATTGGAAAAGTTTAGTGTAAATATTCAACAAAGTATTAATATGAATGATTTAAAAAATATGATGTTAATGATTCTAGTAGGAATTATTTTGGGAATTGTTGGAAGAATATTTTCAACGTCGTTGAGTGCTTTAAAAACATTTTTTAAAAATAAAATAGAAAATCCCTATAAAAGAATAGGTTATATTTCTATTTTATTAGTGATAGGGCTAATGATTTTTAAAGGAAGATACAGTGGCTTAGGCACAGATTTAATTGATTTATCATTTTATGGAAATGTGACTTATTATGATTGGTTTTTAAAACTTATTTTTACTGTTGTAACTCTTGCAATTGGATTTCAAGGTGGAGAAGTAACACCCTTATTTTCAATAGGAGCAACTCTAGGATTTATACTTGCCCCAATTTTTCATTTGCCTATTGAATTATGTGTAGCTTTAGGATATACGGGAGTTTTTGCTTCAGCAACAAATACACTTTTAGCACCAATGATGATAGGTTTAGAAGTCTTTGGTGGGCATCAAATGATAGCATTTCTTATTATATGTATTTTTGCTTATTTAGTTAATGGAAATAAATCTATATATACTGCCCAAATCAAAAATTTCTAACAAACATTACATGATGAAAGGCTTTACATTTTGCTATTTCAAAGATAAAATAGTAATGGTGATGGAAAATGGAATTTGATGAATTATTTACAAAATTAAAGGTGAATCCATTAAAACTCATTGAGTCAATTGTTCATGCTGATGGATCATCAGTTATTTTGTTTAAAAATAGAAAAAGTGAAATCTTATATGTTAATGATCAGTTTTATCAAAAACATCCACAGTTTAAAAATAATAAGGAAGCAGTTATTGGCAAAACTGATTTTGATTTGTTTCCGGATTCACAAGAACACGCTAAACAAGCTTTTGAAGATGAACAACGTGTCATGGAAACAGGACAAGCAATTAATGTTGTAGAAACTGAAGGAAAAAATCATGATGGCTATACGATTATTGCACATACAAGAAAATATCCGTTATATGATAGTCAAGGAGAAACAATCGGTGTTTTTGTTATTACAGAAGATATGACAAGTGATGTAAAGGCACTTAGAGAAAATCAAGAAAAGCCAAAATTTTAACAAAGCTTAATGTTGAACTTTCACAAGAAAACGCTACAGATGCTTTAACACAACTTTATAATCGACGTTTTATTCATGCAGAATTAGATACATTGCATAAAGAATATTTAGAAAATAATACACCATTTTCTATTTTGTTATTAGATTTAGATAACTTTAAAAGTGTTAATGATAATTATGGACATCATATTGGAGATGAAGTTATTAAACATGTTGGAACTGTTTTAAATAATATTAAACATCAAAAATATCCAACTATGGAGCCATGTCGTTATGGCGGAGACGAATTTTTAGTTATTCTACCAGCTTATCAAAAAGATGGGGCAGTTTCAATTGCCAGAGATATTAAAGATGCCTTTGATCATGTTATTTTACATGCTGGTGCTTATCATGATATCGTAAGATTAAGTATTGGCGTTGCTGGTATTCGTGATGAAGAAACAATACAAGATTTATTAAATAAATGTGATCAAAGAATGTATATTTCAAAAAGAGATGGAAAACATCGAATTACTTATTGATGATAGTGTAAAAAGCTATCATCATTTTTTATTTTGAGATATAATAAAATCAACAAGGAAGTGATAAAAATGTATGAGGCAATCAAACAACTTGCACAAAAATACCATCAAGAAACAATCAATCAGCGCCGAGATTTTCACCACTTTGCTGAAAGAGGCTGGTTAGAAATACGTACAGCATGTCAAATTGCAACTACTTTAGAAAACTTAGGTTATGAGGTTTTAGTAGGAAAAGAAATTATGGATAAAGATGCGCGTATGGGATTACCGCCAGAAGCGATTTTTAATATTAATTATTTACGTGCTAAAAAAGAAGGGGCAAATCCTAAATATTTAGAACAAGTTAAAAATGGAATGACAGCTGTTGCAGGTATCTTAAAAAACGGTGTAGGGCCTGTTGTAGCTATTCGTTTTGATATTGATGCTTTAGGGCTTGTTGAAGATTCAACAGATGGGCATTATCCAAAACAAGAAGGTTTTTCTTCTTGTCATTTAGGAGCGATGCATGCTTGTGGACATGATGGTCATGCATCTATTGGTTTAACAACTGCTAAAATATTGATGGAGCTTAAAGAACACTTACATGGGACTTTGAAAATTATTTTTCAACCGGCTGAAGAAGGTGTAAGAGGAGCAAAATCCATTTGTGAAAGTGGTTTTTTGGATGATGTCGATTATATTTTTGCAGCGCATATTATGCCTCGTGTTAAAGATTACGATCTTTATTTTGGAATGAATGAATCATTTGCAACAACGAAATTAGATGTCATTTATCATGGAGTTTCAACACATGCGGCAGAATCTCCACAATTCGGTAAGAATGCATTACTTTCAGCAGCTAACTGTATTATTAATTTGCATTCGATTCCTCGAAACAGTGATGGACAAACACGTGTCAATGTAGGAACGGTTCATGCAGGAACAGGTAGAAATGTTGTTCCTGATACAGCAAAACTTGAAATAGAAGTACGTGGTGTAACGACAGAATTAAATCGTTATATGGAAATTTATGCAAGAGATATTATTAACGCCTGTGCTTTGATGCATGATACTGTTGTTGAAATTAAACAAATGGGGAAAGCATTTGCTTTAAATTGTGATGAAGATTTTATGAATCAAATACGAAATATTTGTGTTAAAGAAATGCCCGATTTAAAATTACCTCCAGAAAATTTAAATCCATTAGGAGGTAGTGATGATTTTTCTTATATGATGGAATATGTCCAAGTTCATGGGGGTAAAGCTACTTATATGAAATTATTGACAGATATTACAGCTTCACCTCATAACACATCATTTAATTTCAATGAAGAAGTACTTAATAAAGGACCACGAATCATGGCGTCTATTGCTTATACATTATTAAAATAAAGGAGCTAACTATGTTAGAATTTAAATCTGATACACAATTATTGATTGAAGGAAAAAATCTAAATGAAGATGAAATTAGTGAATATTTTACAACATATTTTTAGGGAGATTGCTTATTAGCTGTTGGAGATGATGAATTGATTAAAATTCATTTTCATACCAATGAACCATGGAAGGTTTTAGAATATTGTTCAACACTTGGTGAAATCTATGATATTGTTATTGAAGATATGGATCGACAATCAAGAGGATTAAAAGGATAAAGATGCGAAAGCATCTTTTTTAATAACTTAAAAAATGTTATAATTGCAAAGCTATTTATAAATAAAAAAGAGTTTTTAATGATTGGAGGTAACCATGGTTAATATATTTGATACATTACCAAGAAACTTTTTTAATATATTTAATACAGCTGATCGTGTTGTTATCAGTGAATGTATTTGTGTTCTTTATGAGTATATTAAGGATGATGCATCCTTTGCATCTTTAAAAGAAAACTTGATTTATGAGTTAACAAAATATTTTAGTAGTCACTTAATTGAACTTGAAGAACTTCAAAGTCAATCGCCAAGAGAACGTGCTTTTTATGTTTATCGAAGATTAAAAGAATGTGGTTGGTTGAGTGAAGAAGTAGGGGAAAACTATCATGTGTATGCTAGTTTTGAAGATTATGCTATTAGTATTATTGAAACTTTAATGAATTTAGAAGAAGACAGAGACATAGAATACTCAAGTATGGTTTATAGTATTTATTCGCAGTTTAAAAATTTTGATATTGAAAATGGACATAAGATTCTTGATGCACAATATAGTATGACAAAAAGTTTAATGACAAAATTAAAAAATTTGAATACAAATATTAAGCGTTATATCAAACGTCTTGTTCAAGATAATATGAAAAATGATTTAAATCAAATTTTAGATTCTTTATTAAGTGATTATCAATTAAAGATAGTAGATCGTGCTTTTTATAATCTAACAACTAAAGATCATCCTTTAAAATATCGTAATAGTATCATTTCTCAAATTCAAAGAATACAAGATGATCAAGCAACATCTGAAACGATTATAGGAAATATCATGCTTTCTAAAGATTTAACTTATCAAGAGGCAATGGATTTGTTTTATAAACAAACATCTTATATTATTGATGCCTTTGAAAGTATTTTAGATTTAATTAATGAAATCAATCGTAAAAATGAAAAGTTTGTTGCTTCAGCAACAAATCGTATTATGTTTTTAATGAATGTAAAAGAAGATATTGGTGGAAAAATCAATGACATCATTAAAGAAGGGCAAGAATGTCCAGAAGTGTTTGATCAAGTAGCAACGATTTCAATTAATAAATACTTAGATCAAAATTCTTTATATTTACCACGACAAATAAAAAAAGTTAAAAATACGGATTTGATTTTAGATACACAATTAGATGAACAAACACGTTTAATGGCGATTGAAAAACTAAAACAAAATGAAAAATATACAAAAACAGCCATTGAAAAAAATGTTTTACAATGTTTGGATCAACAAGAAACAATATTGGGTTCAAATTATTATGATCAAAATAAAGATTTATCTTTATTTATTTTGACATGGCTTTATGGTTATAGTCAAAATGCTCGATATAAAATAGAACCACAAGAAAATATTATAAAGAAAGATCATTATCAATTTAGAGAATTTATAATAAGGAGAGTTGAAGATGAATAAAAATGAACTGATGAAAAATATGTCACAGGCATATTTGTTATTATCTGAAAAAAGAAAAGAAGAATTTTCACGTATTTTAAATCGATTATTAGCGGTTAATTTTATTTGTGGTGGAAGAAAAAGAGATCGCGAAGATTATTATTTTATTAGTGAAAATGAACAACTATTTAAAGATTTTTTAATGATGCTTGATTATGATTTTCATTTATATAAAGCAGACCGTGTAATCTATATCCATAATTTAAATAATTACAATCATTTAAATCTTAATCAAATGCAAACAATTGTTTTATTGTTACTTAGAAAACTTTATTTTCAAAAATCACAAGAGTTACAAGATACTGAATTTATTCATATTTCCCTTGGGGAACTTCATAGTGAAATAGAAGCAACTGGTATTTATAACGAACGTCTAAAAAAGACAGATTTAAAAAATATCTATCATTTCTTGTCAAGATATAATATATGTGAACGTATTGGTGATTTAAACGAAGATGATACACGTTTAATTATTTATCCAACAATTAATTATATTTTACCAATTCAAAAAATAGATGAAATCAATCAACGTATTCAACAATATAAAAAAGGAGATCACGATGAAAACATTAACGAAAGTGAAACTGATTAATTGGCATACTTTTTCTAATGAAGAATTTGAAATCTATAAAAATGCCTTAATTACTGGAGAAAATGGAACAGGGAAATCTACAATTTTAGATGCGATTCAATATGTTTTAACTGCTGGTAAATGTAAATTTAATAAGGCAGCAAGTGATATTGGAAATCGTACATTAGAGTCTTATATTCGTTGTAAAACAGGAATTGAAGGGCATGAATTTGTTAGAAATGGTGATGTGACAACTTATATTGCATTAGAGTTTTATGATGAAAAAACAGAAAAATATCAAATTATTGGAACTGTTATTGATTTACCAGCTGGTGGAAGATTAAATAGAGATTTTTTTCAAATTATTGATTGTAAAATCAGCGATGTAGCATTTATTGAAGAAAGAAGAGTTTTGACGAGAAAAGAATTTAAAAAAGCTTTAATTGATCATCAACAAACAGGTATTTTTAAAGATACAATTAAAGAAGGAGAAAGTTTATTTGGAAATGCTTTAGGTGTTAAAAGTAAATATTTTGATTTAGTAACGAGAGCACTTGCTTTTAAAGCGATTGATAATGTTTATCAATTCATTGTTGACTTTTTATTAAAAGAAGACTTTGTTGATATTCAAAATTTAAGAGACAGTATCAAACACTATAAAGTTCTTGAAGAAAAATTAAAAATATCTAAAAAAGAATGTGAATCATTAGAAGGTGTTGTAAGTCAATATGACACTTATTTAGATACGCACTTTCAAATGGATGTTTTAGAATGTTTAAAAGAAAAATTACAAGAAAAGCAATTACAAGCTATTATTGATAATAGTCAAAAGAAATATCAAAAAATAAATGATCAGCTAAATTTTGTACAACAAAAACTTACACAATTAAATCAAGATGAAGAAACTTATCAAGAAAGATATCATCGTTTAGATGAATCATTAAGAGAAAACGAAACCTATAATTTAAAAAATGAATTACAAAAAGAAAGTGAACAATTCAAAAAAGAAAAAGAAAAAAAAGAAAACAGTTATCAAACTCTTATAACAGAAATTAAACAAGAAATACAATTATTAAAGAAAGTAAAAATGCCAAATAGTTATATCCAAATTCTTCAAAATCAAGATTATCAAACAGAAACATTGACACATGCATTTAGAAATATTGTAGAAGAAGTTTCTAAAAGAACAAAGGATGTTACTGAAAAAATATCACATTTAAAAATTGAAATGACACAAACAGTTGATCGTTTTAATGAATATTGTAAAGAATATGATTCTCTTAAAGAAAATCAACTTTATTATAGAAAAGAAATTCAAGAATTAATTCAATTATTAAATGAAAAACTTACAAGTCATTATGGAAAAACAATTGAAGTTAAACCATTATGTGAATATATTGAAGTTAAAGATGAAAAATGGCGAAATGCATTAGAAGGATATCTTAATAGTCAAAGATTTGATTTAATTATTGAACCAGAATATTTTGAATATGCATTACTTGTTTATGAAGAATATAAAAATAAAAGAGGTATATATGGTGTAGGAATTGTTGATGTTGCGAAAATGTCAAGATATGAAGATGTGGATGTTAAAGACACACTTGCAAGTCAATTAGATTGTAAAAATACATATGCTAGATGGTATGTCAACATGTTGCTTTCTAAAGTACAATGTGTCGATGATGTTACACAACTTAGAAATTATGCTACAGCGATTACGCCAACATGTATGCTTTATAAAAATTATACAGCACGTGCAATCAATCCACGTATTTACAATAAACCATACATTGGATTAGGTGCTATTAAAATTCAATTAGCGACAATTGAACAAGAATTGGAAAACCTAAAACAAGAAATCAAATTACAAAAAGCAAATTATGAAGATTTAAAAAATGGTCAAGCATTATTAAATCAATCCAAAGCAGATCATATCTTCTATCGCTTAGATTTAATTGATGAATATCATAATTTACTAAAAGAATATCAAGAAATTAATGATCGCTATGAAAAATTAATTTTAGATGATTCACTTATTTCTTTACAAGAAGAATGTGATGCAGTAAAAAAACAACTTGAAAAAACAAAAAGAGAAAAAGAAGACTCACTTATGAAAAAAGGAAGTCTTGAAAATAATCTAGAAACATTTAAAGAACAACTTGAACAAACTCAAGAAGAATATCAATTATTACATGAAAAAATAGTTCAATTTGAAATGGAGCATGTTGATGTTACTCAAGTAGCTGATCAACAAGTCGTTATTTATTTAAAACGTTTTTCTAAAGATTTTAATGGTATGAAAAATGATATTGAACAACAAGGAAATGGTTATCGACGAAAAGCAAACCAAATTGAAAATCAAATAGTCATGAAAATGAAAGACTATAATGATGCATATAATATTGGTTTTGAAAATGCTTTAACAGATATTGAAAGTTATAAACAAAGATACCATCAATTAAAGGAGATGGATATTGTTTCTAAAGAAGAAAAAACAAGACAAGCAAAACTTAAATGCGAGGAATCTTTTAAAACATCTTTTATTTCTGGATTAAATGAAAAAATTGAAAATGCAAAAAAAGATATTGCTGAATTAAATAAAGGATTAGCACAAAGAGATTTTAATGGTGAAACCTATGAATTCTGTGTTTCACCAACTTCAAGAGATGATTTTAAAGAATACTATAAGATCATCCAATCAGGAAAAGAATATATGGTGAATAATCTTTTATCTGAAACATTAAGTGAAAGTCAAAGAAGAATTATGGATGATTTATTTATTAAATTATCTTCTGTAGAAAATGATCAAGAAACTGAACAAATGCTCATGGAATATACAGACTATCGAAATTATTTAGATTATGATATAAAAATTAAATATGCAAGTGGAGATTATGCATATTTTTCTAAAGTTAATAAAGAAAAATCTGGTGGAGAAACACAAACACCATTCTATGTTATTATGGCAGCAAGTTTTGAACAAGTTATCCGTAACCGAAATCAAAATGAAGATTTTGGTTGTGTCGTTATTTTTGATGAAGCATTCAATAATATGGATGAACAAAGAATTCAAGAAATGATTAAATTCTACAATGAACGTGAAATTCAAACATTTATTGCAGTACCACCTTCAAGAGCAAGTACGATTATTCCTTATGTTAATACAAGATTGCTTGTCATTAAACAGGGACAACAATCTTTTGTAGAAGGTTTTAAAGATGAACAATTATAGAAATGAAATCTTAAATGAGTTTATTGATCGTTATGAAAAAAGTAGTTATTATAAAGGAAAAAGTGAAAAGCCAAGAAAGATTTCTATTGTTTTGCATAAAAAGTTTCCTGAATATGGACATAGCTTTCATTATGAAGAAACAAATGAATTAGAAAATATTGCTTTTCAATTACAATCTCAAGGATTTGTTGAATTTTCTAAAAAGAGCATTTTAGGAGATAGAGAACTCATTTTAAATCAAGAAGAAAATTGTCTTGATCGAATTTATAAAGAATTAAAAAGAGTACCAGTTAAAGAGAAAATAATTCATTATGTAAAATTACTTGATCAATATCATGAAGAGACATTTATTAAAGATTTTGTTGATGAAATGAAAAAAAGGGCGATTCATCAACAAAGTCTTTTGCCTTATTTAAAAGTTTATGATGAAAATGATTTAGAAAATGTTATGAAAATATTAAAAGGAATGATTGATCAAAAAGATGAAATCTCTTTTAGAAGATTTTCTGAAAAAGTATTGGGTGATACAAAAAAGTTAGAAAAGTATAAAAATAAGATTGTTCATATTATTAAAGATTTTTATGATGATACATTAGATAATGAAAATGATATTTTTGAAGCGTTTTATATCAGAAAAAATCCAGCGTATGTTTATTTAAAAGGGAATGCTATTTTACAAATCAATGGACAAATCATTAATTTGAATGAAATGCATTATTACTTTGTCTTACCGAGTATTTGTATCAAAGATTTAAAAATAAAAAGAATTGATGCAAAACAGGTGATGACTATCGAAAATTTAACATCTTTTCACGATGTATCTTTAAAAGACACTTTCTATATTTTTACAAATGGTTTTCATAATCATGCAATTGAAGCATTTTTAAAATGTCTTTATGATTTTTTAGGAGAAAGCGTTCATTATTTTCATTTTGGCGATATCGATGCAGGTGGCTTCCATATCTATGAATCTTTAATAAAGAAAACGCAAATTCCTTTTCAAATGTATAAAATGAATATAGAGATGTTAAAGAAATACAAGGATTATACAAAGCCTTTAACTCAAAATGATCGAAAGAGATTGTTATCGTTTAAAGAAAATCAAAATGAATTGATTGATTATATGTTAAAAAATAATGTCAAGTTAGAACAAGAAATAATAGGAGAAAATGAGAATGAAAGAAAAGACATTAACACGTATTAGAAAATTTACAGAAGATCGTCATTGGGAAAAGTTTCATTCACCTGCTAATCTTGCTAAATCTATTTCAATAGAAGCAAGTGAACTTTTAGAATGTTTTCAATGGGATGAAGAAAATTTTGATTTACAACATGTTAAAGAAGAATTAGCAGATGTAATTATTTATAGTCAGGATTTATTAGACAAACTTAATTTAGATGTTGATGAAATTGTTGATATGAAAATGACAATGAATGAAAAGAAATATCCTATCGATAAATGTAATCAATAAATAACGAAAATGGCAGAAAAGATGCCATTTTTTTAATTATGTAGAATAATTTGCAAAAAAGATGAATTCAGTATATAATTTTACAGTCACTAAGGAGGAATTTTATAATGGGAGACGCTATCAAACTTGTCGGGATAGTTATTGTTATCATTGGTTTTGCTTTAAAATTTGATACATTAGCTACTGTAGTTGTTGCAGGTATCGTTACTGGTTTAGTTGGTGGAATGTCTATTATGGATATTTTATCAACACTTGGAGCTGCTTTCCTTACAAACCGTACAGCAACATTATTTATTTTAACATTACCAGTTATTGGTATATGTGAACGTATGGGACTTCGCGATAAAGCTGTTGATTTTATCAGAGGTATCAAGAGTGCAACAACAGGTCGTTTATTATCTATTTGGCAAGTCATTCGTACAATTGCTTCAGCATTTTCATTACGTATTGGAGGACATCCACAATTTATCCGTCCTTTAATCAACCCAATGGCACAAGCATGTGCAATTGCTAAATATGGAGATATTGATGAAAAAACTGAAGATGAAATTAAAGGGATGGCTGCAGGAACAGAAAACTATGGAAATTTCTTTGCTCAAAACTGTTTCATGGGTTCATCAGGAACTTTATTAATTGTTTCGACTTTAAATGAAATCTTCAAATCGCATAATATTGCTCAAGAAGTAACTGCTAATCAAATTGCTTTAAATTCAATTCCAATTGCTATTATTTCAGTTATTGTGGGTATTGGTTATGCTTTATGGTATGATCGTAAATTAAAGAAACGTTTTAGTAAAAAGCAAGGAGGAGAAAAATAGTATGTTAGAAATAGATTGGAATACAAGTACAATTTTAGCAGAAGTTTTCTATTGTATTATTGGACTTATTTTTGCTTTTACTGGAGTCAGTGCTTTAAAAAATAAAGAAGTTGAAAAACGAACAACAACAGCAATCTTTTGGTTTATTTTAGCTATTACCTTCATTGTTGGACCTTATATTCCTACATGGATTACAGGGGCATGTATTATTGTTTTAGCTATCTTAACTGCTACTGGTTTAGTACAACCAGCAGCAATGAATATTCCTACTGCTAAAGAAACAAGAGAAAACGCAGATAAATATGGATATAAATCATTTATTCCACCTGTTGTTTTAGCTTTATCAGCAGTTGTTGTTGCAACATTCTTTACAAATTTAGGAGCAAACAATGCCATTGGTATTAGTGCTATTGTTGGTTTAATTGTTGCTTACTTTATTTTCAAACCTAAATTTTCTTTACCATTTAAGGATGGTATTCGTTTAACAGATAACGTAGGAACAACAGGTATCCTACCACAAGTTTTAGCAGCTTTAGGTTCATTATTTACAGCTGCAGGAGTTGGTGCTGTTATTGCTGCAGGAGTAGGTGCTATTATTCCTGAAGGAAATCATTTTATTGCCGTTGCTGTTTATTGCATTGGTATGGCTTTATTTACAATGATCATGGGTAATGGTTTTGCTGCTTTTGCAGTTATTACAGTGGGTATTGGTTATCCATTCTTAATCGCTCAAGGAGCAAATCCAGTTGTTGTAGGTGCTTTAGGGTTAACTGCAGGATATTGTGGTACATTAATGACACCAATGGCTGCAAACTTCAATATTATGCCAGCGGCTTTATTGGAAACGAAGAGTAAATATGCTATAATAATTTCACAATTACCAGTTGCGTTAATTATGTTAGCAGTACACATTGTTTTAATGTATGTATTAGCTTTCTAGGAGGAAATGAAATGAAATTATTATTAACTGCATTTGATCCTTTTGGAGGAGAAAAAATTAATCCAGCTTTAGAAGCTGTCAAACGTGTTCAAGATAAAATTGGTGATCTAGAAATCGTTAAATTAGAAGTACCAACTGTTTTCTATAAATCAATTGATACAGTTGCAAATGCTATTGAAAAAGAACATCCTGATGTTGTTTTATGTATTGGACAAGCAGGTGGAAGATTTGACTTAACACCAGAAAGAGTGGCTATCAATATTAATGATGCACGTATTCCTGATAATGAAGGAAATCAACCTTTAAGTGGTTCAATCTTTGAAGATGGAGAAAATGCTTATTTTTCATCTTTACCAATCAAATCAATGGTTGCTGAAATTAGAAAAGCAGATATTCCTGCAAGTGTTTCTAATTCAGCAGGAACTTATGTATGTAACCATTTAATGTATGGTGTTCTTTATACAATTGCTAAAAAATACCCATCAATGCGTGGTGGATTTATGCATGTACCATTTATTACAAGTCAAGTTGCTAACCGTCCAACAAATGCACCAAGTTTATCACTTGATACAATTGTTAAAGGAATTGAAGCTGCTTGTAAAGCAATTGCTGAAAATCCAGAAGATATTGTCGCTGTTGAAGGACATACACATTAGTTATCAAAAACTAGAGTTAGAAATAATTCTAGTTTTTTTATTTTGTCTAAAATATTTTGTTGAAATTTGCAAGATAATCTATTAAATTATTTATAGGGTTATTCTCATTTGAAAATAACGGAGGGCTTATGTTGGATTTATATCAAAGAAAAATAGATTATATGCGTATTTCCATTACAGATCGTTGTCATTTTCAATGTGCTTATTGTAAAAATGATCATCCACGAAAATTAAAACATCAAGATATTTTATCTTATGAACAATTATTACTCATTGTTGATCAAGCTATCCAATTAGGAATCAATAAATTTAAAATTACAGGTGGGGAACCAACAATTAGAAAAGGTTATCTTTTCTTTATTAAAGAATTAAAAAAACGAAATGTTCAGGTCACTTTAACAACCAATGGCTCTTTATTTACTAAAGAAGATTTAGATTATTTAAAAGAAATAGGAATAGATGGTATTAATTTTTCAATAGATACTCTTGATCTAAAAGAATATTTTTTATTGACACAACAAGATTGTTTAGGAATAGTTTTAGATAATTTATTTTATGCTTATAAGCTACAAATTCCTGTAAAAATAAATTGTGTTGTCGATGATACTTTTACAATGAATCGATTGGAAAATATGTTGATGCTTATTAAAGATAAAAAAATAGCGCTGCGTTTTATTGAACTCATGCCTTTAAATAAAGAACAGCGTAATCAAAAAATGAGAGATGTTATCCATTATTTAAAAAAATATCCAATTCAAGAATGTCTAGATAAATTAGGCAATGGTCCTGCGCATTATTATACAATAAATGGTTATCAAGGTTATGTTGGTTTTATTGAAGCTCTTCATCATAAGTTTTGTCATCAATGTAATCGTCTTCGTTTAACAAGTACTGGAAAGATCAAGCCGTGTTTATTTTATGAAGAAATGCATGATTTAAAACCGTATCTTAATAATGAAAAACAATTACGTTTGCATCTTGAAAAAGCAATTGAATTAAAACCAAAAGAACATCATTTTGAAGAGGATGTTTCTTATACAAAAATGAATGAAATAGGAGGATAATATGGATTTTACACATTTTGATGAAAAAGGAAATGCCATTATGGTAGATGTGTCTTCAAAAGACACAACACAAAGAACAGCAATTGCTTATGGTGAAATTTGTGTTGGTCAAGAAATACTTGAAAAAATTGAAAATCATCAAATGAAAAAGGGTGATGTTCTTTCAGTGGCAAGAATTGCTGGAATTATGGCAGTAAAGAAAACCAGTGATATTATTCCATTATGCCATCCTTTACTTCTAAGTAAGATTACCGTGGATTTTCATATTAATCATGAAAAAGAATTGATAGAAACTTATTGTCAAGTTACATGTCTAGGAAAGACTGGGGTTGAAATGGAAGCACTCCATGGTGTGAGTGCTACACTACTTACTATTTATGATATGTCAAAGGCTATTAGTAAAGAAATGGAAATTAGAAATATTCATTTAATAAGTAAAAGTGGTGGAAAGAGTGGTGATTTTAAATGGCAGGACAAGTAAAAGCAATCTGTTTAAGTGAAAAAAAAGGAACGGCAAAAATGCCTGTTGAAAAAATTGAAGTTATTGAAAATCATGGCTTTAAAAATGATGCTCATGCAGGTTCTTGGCATCGACAAGTTTCCTTGTTATCTTATGAAACAAGAGAAGAATTTAAGAAAATGGGTTCTACTGTTGAAGATGGTGCTTTTGGTGAAAATTTACTTATTTCAGGAATTGATTTTAATGAAATTGAAATAGGAACACGTCTTAAAATAGGTGATGTTATTCTTGAAATTACTCAACTTGGGAAAAGCTGTCATAACCATTGTGCTATTTATCATCAAGTAGGAAAATGTATTATGCCCACAAATGGCTTGTTTTCTCGTGTTTTAAAAGGAGGAACGATTCAGTTGAATGACTCAGTTGAAGTTTTAAAAGAAAGAGATAAACGTTTACGTGTGGCGATTTTAACACTTTCTGATAAAGGCAGTCAGGGTCAAAGAGAGGATTTAAGTGGACCTTACATCCAAGATTATTTTAAAGAAAGAGGCTATTATGTCACTTCTTATGAAATCTTACCGGATGAACAAAAGCTAATTGAACAAGCATTGATTAATTTATCAGATCGTTGTCATAATGATTTGATTATTACCACTGGTGGGACAGGGTTAAGTATGCGGGATGTCACACCAGAAGCCACACTAAAAGTAGCAACACGAAATGTACCAGGTATCAGCGAAGCAATTCGCTATGAGTCAATGAAATATACCAATCGTGCCATGCTTTCAAGAGGGGTATCTGTTTTAAGAAACAAAACGTTGATTATTAATTTGCCAGGAAGTTTAAAAGCTGTTAAAGAAAGTTTAGATATTATTATTGATCCTTTAAAACATGGGTTAGAAATTTTAAAAGGAGAGGCACATGATTGTGCTCGAAAAGATGGTTGATTTATCACCTCTTTATATTTCTTTAAAAACAGCAATTATTACAATTATCATTACTTTCTTTTTAGGTTTATTTCTTGCAAAATGGACGTTGAATCGAAAACATGATTTAACGAAAATTATTTTAGACGGTATTTTTACCATGCCTCTTGTTTTACCACCAACAGTTATGGGATTTCTCTTATTAATGATCTTTGGGGTTAATCAACCTATTGGAAAACTTTTTCTCCATGTTTTTCATTATAAAATTGCTTTTAGTTTTTCAGCAACAGTTATTGCTGCTGTCGTGATTTCTTTTCCTTTAATGTATCGTAGTGCCAAAGCGGCCATGGAACAAGTAGATCATGATTTGATTGATTCAGGAAGAACACTGGGAATGTCAGAAAAACGCATTTTCTTTACAGTCATTTTACCTGAAGCTATGCCAGGTATTATTAGTGGGGGTGTTTTATCTTTTGCAAGAGGTTTAGGGGAATTTGGAGCAACGGCTATGCTTGCAGGAAATATAGTTGGAAAAACAAGAACTTTACCTATAGCGGTCTATAGTGAAGTTATGTCAGGAAATTACGATAATGCAGGTGTTTATGTTTTTATTATTGTTGTTATTTGTTTAATAGCTGTTGTTGGTGTCAATATTTATCAATACTCTATTAAGAAAAAAAGGAGTTTTTAGATGAAATTAGAAGTTGTAATTTTTAAAAAGTTGGCAGAATACGACTTAGATGTATGTTTTGAAAGTCATGAAGACCGACTTGGCTTAATGGGACCAAGTGGAAGCGGTAAGAGTATGGTTTTAAAATGTATTGCTGGAATTATGACACCGGATACAGGACGTATTGTTTTAGATGATGAAGTTTTATTTGACAGCAATTTAAAAATTAATATTTCCCCACAAAAAAGAAAAATAGGATATATGTTTCAAAATTACGCATTATTTGATCATATGAATGTTTATCAAAACATTGCTGCGCCTTTAAAAGCACATCATGAAGATAAACAAGTGATTAAAGAAAAAGTTCAACAAATCATGGAAGACTTTCAAATAGATGATTTACAAAAAAGATATCCTCGTCAATTAAGTGGGGGACAAAAGCAACGTGTTGCTTTAGCACGGTTACTTGTTTATGATACAAAGCTTGTTTTATTAGATGAACCTTTTAGTGCTTTAGACGAAACATTGAAAGAACAGTTACTTAATGAAACAAAGAAAAAACTTGTTGAGTATCAAAAAAAATGTCTGTTTGTAACACATAGTCCAAAGGAAATAGAAATGATGTGTGGTAATAAATTAAAAATAAAAAGGGGGAGATTGGAAAAATGAAAAAGTTATTAAGTTTAATGTGTAGTTTATTAATAATTGTTACTTTATGTGGTTGTTCCTCAACTCAAGATCAACAAGAAGAAGTAACATTGACACTTGCTGCTGCAGCAAGTTTGGAAAATACGTTTGAAGACAAACTTATTCCTGAATTTGAAAAAGAAAATCCAAATATCAAAGTTCAAGGAGTTTATGATTCAAGTGGTAAATTACAAATTCAAATTGAACAAGGATTAAAGGCAGATGTTTTCTTTTCTGCAGCAACAAAACAAATGGATGCTCTAGTTGATGAAAAATACATCAATAAAAAGGATGTTGTTGATTTATTAGAAAATAAACTGGTTTTAATTACTGGTAAACAAACAACAACAGAAGTAAAAGATTTTGCTAATATCGCAAAAGCAGAAACAATTGCGATTGGAGATCCTGAAGTTGTACCTGCTGGTCAATATGCAAAAATGGCATTAACTCATTTAGGATTATATGATGCTTTAACTTCAAAATATAGTTTAGGGGGAAACGTTACTGAAGTGTTAAACTGGGTTGCTTCTTCTTCAAGTGAAGTAGGTATTGTTTATTCAACGGATGCTAAAAGCAGTAAAGATGTAAAAGTTCTTGCAACATGTGAAAATAGTTTATTAGATGAACCTGTTATTTACCCAGTTGCAAAACTTGCTCAAACAAAACATAGTGATGAAACTGAAAAATTCCTAAAATTCATTCAAAAGAAATCTTCTTTAAAACAATTTGAAAATTACGGGTTTACTGTTAATAAATAATATGAAAGAAATTAAAACAGAAGATGCCATTGGCAGTGTTCTCTGCCATGACATCACAGAAATTGTAAAAGACCAAAGAAAAGGTCCTCGTTTTAAGAAGGGCCATATTATTAAAGAAGAAGATATTGAAGTATTATTGAATTTAGGGAAAGAACATCTTTATGTTTTTGAAAAAGATGAAACAATGATGCATGAAAATGATGCAGCAGAAATATTATGTAATCTTTGTTTCAATGAATATATGAAAAAAAGCGCTATTAGTGAAGGAAAGATTGAACTTACAAGTACAATTGATGGATTGTTTAAAGTAAATCGAGAAGAACTTTTTAAGGTCAATTCTTTTGGACAAATGATGATTGCGACAAGACAAGGTAATGTACCTGTAAAAAAAGGGGATAAACTTGCAGGCATGCGTATTATTCCACTTGTTATTGAAAAAGAAAAGATGCAACAAATCCAAGAAATAGTTCAAAAACCTATTTTAAAAATCATGCCTTATCAAATAAAAACAGCAGGAATTATTACCACAGGTTCAGAGGTTTATAAAGGGAGAATTAAAGACACATTTACGCCAGTCATCGTAGAAAAATTAAAAGAATACGGGGTAGAAGTTACTTACCATAGTTTATCACTAGATGATCATGAAATGACAACTAGTAAAATCAATGAAGCCTTAAAACAAGGAGTGGATCTTGTTTTATGTACAGGAGGAATGTCTGTTGATCCTGATGATAAAACGCCACTGGCGATAAAAAATACAGGTGCAAAAATTATAAGCTATGGGGCACCTGTTCTTCCTGGAGCAATGTTTTTATTAAGTTATAAAGGTGATGTGCCAATTGTTGGATTACCAGGATGTGTCATGTATTCACGTCGAACAATTTTTGATATTGTTTTACCAAGACTTCTTGCTAAAGATTTAATTACCAGTGACGAACTTGCTTTGCTTGGTGAAGGAGGACTTTGTTTAAATTGTCCTGTTTGTACTTTTCCAAATTGTGGACTTTCGAAAGGATAAAAATGACTTATAAAAATCCACAGAAATTTGATTTAAAGATTCGTCTTTATAACCAAGAAAAAAGCTTTGGTAAAGGCGTTTATGAACTGATGAAAAAAACGCAAAGTTTTGGTTCCTTATCAGGAGCTTACAAAGCTATGAAAATGTCAAATTCAAAGGCATGGAAAATTTTAAAAAGAGCGGAAGAGGATTTAGACATGCCTCTTGTTGAACGTATTAGTGGTGGTAAAGATGGTGGTGGTAGTAAACTTACTCAAGAAGGCGAAGAATTGTTAGAAAAGTATGAAAAATTTATTCAAGAAATGAATGAATATGCAGGTGCTCGGTTTAAGGAGATTTTTGAAGATGAATAAACAGGAATATTTAATTATTACTTTTCATTCATTAGATGATGCAATGGATTTAGATGCTAAACAAACATCTTCTATGAAAGGACGCTTAATTCCTAAACCATCTGTTATTGATGCAGGATGTGGCATGTGTTTTTCTTGTCAAAATAAAGATATGGAAAAGTGGAGGATTTTTCTTGAAGAAAATCAAATTCATTATGAAAAAATAGTAAAGGTTGTGTTTTAAATGAAAGAAAAGCTTTATTGTAAAAGTGGTGGCTGTAGTGCTAAATTAGGCGCTAAAAAATTAACTCATATTTTAGAAAAAATCGATAAATATCCCAATTCTAATTTACTTGTTGGCTTTGATAGTCATGATGATGCCTCTGTTTATCAAATAAATGAACATCAAGCTATTGTTTCAACACTTGATTTCTTTCCACCAATGGTAGAAGATCCTTATTTATTTGGACAAATTGCAGCAACGAATGCTTTAAGTGATGTTTATGCTATGGGTGGAACTCCTTTGACAGCTTTAAATATTGTTTGTTTTAACGATCAAGATGATTTAAATATTTTAGGAAAAATCATTGAAGGTGGAAATGATAAACTAAAAGAAGCTAAAGTTGTTTTATCAGGTGGTCATTCCATCAAAGATGAATCAACAAAATATGGCTTAAGTGTTACGGGAATAGTAGATCCAAGTAAAATGATTCAAAATAATGGAGTACAAGTGGGGGATACATTAATTCTTACTAAAAAATTAGGAGTAGGATTGACATTAAATGCTTATCGTTTAAATGATGCACGTCAAGAAATACTTGATGAGGTTTTTAAGAGTATGACAACACTTAATAAATATGCATTCGATGTTTTAAATAAATATACACTTCATGCTTTAACGGATGTCACTGGTTTTGGTTTACTTGTTCATTTAGATGAAATGCTAGATGAAAAGGCAAGTGCATTTTTAGACAAGGAAAGTATTCCCTATTTTAAGGATTGCCCTTATTATGTTAATGAATTTTATTTAAGTGGAGGCGGACAGCATAATCGCAATGCAATGAAAAATAAAGTTTGTTTTGATGAGGAAAACTTTGTTTTAGAAGAAATTCTTTATGATCCACAAACAAGTGGAGGACTTCTTGCCAGTGTTGCAAGTGATGATTTAGAAAATATTTTAAATGATTTTAACCAAGCAGGACTTGCTTGTTATGTGATTGGTAAAATTGTTGAAAAAGATCAATTTGATATTTATGTACGTTAGGAGATTATTATGGAAATTTTAGATGCTCGAGGACTTGAGTGTCCATTACCAGTTGTAAAAACAAAGGAATTATTAAAAGATATTGATAAAGTAAAAGTATTTGTTGATAATGAGATTGCGATTGAAAATTTAACAAAATTTGCAGGAGTAAGACATTATCAAATTGTTACAGGTGATGACGGAGATGATTTTTATGCAATTATTGCTAAAGAAGGTATTGATGAAGAATTAGATTTTAATGAAAAAAGTGGAGATGTTGTTGTTATTTCAAGTAAAACAATGGGAAGTAATGAAGAACTTGGTGCTGTTTTAATGAAATCATTTATCTTTGCACTTACAAAACAAGATCAATTACCTAAAGAAATGATTTTTTATAATGAAGGTATTTTCCTTACTACAAATGAGGGAGATATTTTAAATGATTTAAAATATCTTGAAAGTCAAGGTGTTGATATTGTAAGTTGTGGAACATGTCTCGATTTCTTTAACCGTAAAGAGTTATTACAAGTAGGGGCTGTCACAAATATGTATGATATTGTTGAAAGAATGGAGAAGGCTGAAAAAGTTATTAAGCCATAAAAGATAAATGAAAGATTTAGTTATTGTAAGAGGTGGTGGCGATATTGCTACAGGGACCATTTATAAACTTTTTAAATGTGGATTTAAGGTCTTGATTTTAGAAATTGAAAAACCAAGTGCCATTCGAAGAAATGTTGCTTTTTGTGAAGCTATTTATGATACGCAAAAACAAGTAGAAGATGTTACTTGTTATCTAGCACATGACTATGATGAAGCAAAACAATTTTTAATGGAAAATAAAGTGACGTTATTGATTGATCCAGAGGCTAAAGCCATTGATTATTTCAAGCCAGAGGTTGTTGTTGATGCCATTCTTGCTAAAAAGAATTTAGGAACAACAAAAAAGATGGCACCAATTACCATTGCTTTAGGTCCGGGATTTATGGCAGGTAAAGATGTTGATGTTGTTATTGAAACGATGCGAGGGCATAAACTAGGAAGAACGATTTATCAAGGAGCTGCTTTAAAAAATACAGGTGTACCAGGTGTCATTAAAGGTTATGGGAAAGAACGTGTTATTCATTCTCCTGGCGCAGGAACTGTCAAACATGTAAGGCATTTAACAGATATTGTTAAAAAAGGTGAAGTGATTGCTTACGTTGATCAAACACCGATTTATGCGACAATGGATGGATTACTTCGTGGCTTGATTAAAGAAGGTTTTGTAGTCACTCAAGGTTTTAAAATGGCAGATATTGATCCACGTGAAGATGAATATGAAAATTGTTTTACGATTTCCGATAAAGCACGCTGCATTGCTGGTGGTGTCATTGAAGCTATCTTTTATTTAAGAGGACATAGAAATGATTTATCTTGATCAAGCAGCAACTAGTTTTCCTAAAATTAAAGAAGTTCAAGATGCAGTAATTGATTGTATGAATCATTGCACCAATGCGAATCGTTCTACCAGTGTGACAAGTTTAAATGCGAGTCGTTTGATTTATCAAACACGCAAACTTATTAAAGAATATTTTCATGTACCTCAAGATGGATGTGTGGTTTTAAATAGTGGAAATACCGAAAGTCTCAATACATGTATTAAAGGTATTCTCAAAAAAGGAGATCATGTGATTACGACCTACGCTGAACATAACAGTGTTTTAAGACCACTTTATCAATTAGAAAAAGCAAATATTATTACGTTATCTATTACCTCACCTACAGTAGAGAATATTAAAAAACATCTTCAAAAAAAGACAAAAATGATTATTGTAACACATAGTTCTAATGTAACGGGTGAAATTTATCCAATAGCTGAAATTGGAAAACTAGCGCATGAACATGGTATTTTAATGATGAGTGATATTGCCCAAAGTGCGGGACATCTTCTAATTGATATGGAAAAGATGAATTTAGATATTTTATGTTTTAGTGGTCATAAAGGGTTGCTTGGAAATAGTGGGGTTGGTGGTTTTTGTTTAGCTCAATCTATAGAAATAGAACCTTTAATAAGTGGTGGAACAGGAATGGACTCTTTTAATCATTTTCAAAGTGATTACTACCCTGAACATGTTGAAGCGGGGACACGTAATATGACAGGAATCGCTTCTTTAAAGGCAGGTGTTTTTTATTTAATGAAATATCAAGATGAAAAATCAAAATACACAAATGAATTAGTTGAACTTTTATATGATGGTTTAAAAAATATTTCACAAGTTGTTTTGTATGGCGATTTCAAAGAAAGAACACCAATTCTTGCCTTTAATATACGAGGAATGGATAGTTTTCAAGTGGCAGATCTTTTAAATAATAAATATGATATTGCGATTCGTTGCGGTACTCATTGTGCACCTTTGATGCATCAACACCTTAATACAGTGAAAAGTGGAATCGTAAGAGTATCACTTTCATTTATGAATACAAAAGAAGAAATACAATTTTTCATCAAAGCAATTCAAGAAATTAGTGAGGGTAATTATGATAATTAGTGTTATTGGTTCAGGTGGAAAGACAACAAAAATAAAGCAGTTAAAAGATCGATATTTAAAAGAAGGTAAGAGTGTTTTAATGACAACTTCTACTCATATGAAAATTGAAAAAAATACACTAGTCGATCCGAGTTATGAAGAAATTATAAATGAAATTAAAAAGCATGGCTACGTACATGCAGGTAGCAAAGCCAAAAATCAAAAAATTAAAGCTTTAGATGATGACTTATTAAAAAGGTTAAAAAAAGAAATAGATGTGATTTTAATTGAAGCTGATGGTTCTCATGGATTACCTTTAAAATATCCAAGAAATCATGAACCTGTTGTAGACAAAGACAGTAATGAAATTATTTTAATTACTTCTTTAAAGGGACTTGGAAAACCTGCTCAAGATGTCGTTCATGGTTATCAAGAAATGAAAGTTGATGGAAATCAAAGAGTAGATAGTCTTTTTATTCAACAACTTATCAACATCTATTTAAAAAAAATTAATAAATATTATGTTCCCGTTAAAATTCAAGTAAACGGAGCAAGTTCGCTTTATGAAAAAGCACTAGCTTCGTTATTAGAAAATCAAAAAGAGGTAACACTTATTAATGAAGAATGGTTCTTGCCACAACCGAAACTTGTTATTTTGGGTGCAGGACATGTGAGTCAATATGTAAATAAACTTGCTTCTATGTTGGATTTCTATACGATTGTTATTGATGAAAGAAAAGAATTTGCATGTAAAGAATTATTTCCAGAAGCAAATGAAATTCATTGTGTTTCTTTTGATAAAGCTGATTCCTATTTTCCTAAGGAAGCAAATACATGTTATGTCATTGTGACAAGAGGACATAAAGATGATCGTTTGTGTTTAAAAAAGACACTTTTTCTACAAAGTCTTTATGTAGGAATGATTGGAAGCAAGAAGAAAGTTAGACAAACTTATGATGCTTTACTAGAAGAAGGATATCAACAAGTTGAACTTGATAAAGTACATGCGCCTATTGGACTTCCAATAAAAGCGATAACCCCTGCAGAGATTGCCGTCAGTATCATGTCTGAAATTATAGCTATTAAAAATGAACATCAATATTCAAGTATAACAAATGACTTATTAGAAGTACAAGGTGATGGTGTTTTATGTATTATTATTGATAAAAAAGGATCAACACCACGTACGGTTGGTAGTATGATGTTTGTAAATGAAAAAGGTCTTGTTGGTTCTATTGGTGGGGGAAGGGAAGAATATCAAGCTATTTTAGATGCTAAGAATTGTCAAAAGGTAATGATAAAACATTATGAATTAAATAATAGCGAAAGTGCCAATTTAGGAATGATTTGTGGAGGAAGCAATGATGTGTTATTTCTTCCTATAAAGCAGCATTAGCTGTTTTTTTTATATCTATAAATCTATTTTTTTGTAGTATCTTGATGAAAAAAAAGAGTTATGCTACAATTTTCTTGTTTTTAGAAGGTTAATTTAATGTGAGGGAGAGAGAATATGGAGAAAAAAGAGTATACAAGTCCTTATGATTTTGAAGGGAAAATTCCTTTAAAACAGGCAATTATTTTAGGTTTACAACACGTTCTAGCAATGTTCGTTGGTAACTTAACACCAGTACTTATTATTACGGGGGCTTGTGCTGCAATGCATGATGCAGATGTATTTGCTGCAATTCAAGTTTCACTTTTACAAAATGCAATGCTTATTGCAGGTGTTGTTACTTTAGTACAATTATTTTCAATAGGTCCTATTGGTGGGAAAGTCCCAATTATCATGGGAACAAGTTCAGGATTTATTGGTGTTTTCCAAAGTGTTGCTCATGTAATGGGTGGTGGTGTTTTAGGATATGGTGCCATCATGGGAGCAAGTATTATTGGTGGTTTATTTGAAACAGTTTTAGGTTTTCTTTTAAAACCATTACGTCGTTTCTTTCCATCTGTTGTTACAGGAACAGTTGTTTTATCCATTGGTTTATCTTTAATCGGTGTTGGTGTTGCTTCTTTCGGGGGAGGAAGTAGTGCTAAAGATTATGGATCTGTAGAAAATCTTTTAATTGGTTTATTTGTTTTAGTTGTTATTTTAGCTTTTAAACATGGTACAAAAGGAATGCTAAGTAATTCGGCTGTTTTAATTGGAATTATTTGTGGTTATGTTTTATGTATGATTTTACCATTGTTTATTTCAACAACAGGTGTTGCCAGTGATGGAACAGAGTTTGTTAAATCATGGGTTTTAAATTGGGATAAGGTGGCTCAAGCAAAATGGTTTGCCTTACCAAAACTCATGCCAGTAAAACCAGTTTTTGATTTAAGAGCAATCTTACCAGTTTTAATTATGTTTATTGTTACAGCTGTTGAAACTGTTGGGGATATTTCTGGTGTTATGGAAGGCGGAATGTCAAGAGAAGCTACAGATCAAGAATTATCAGGTGGTGTGATCTGTGATGGTATTGGTTCATCCATTGCTGCTTTATTTGGTGTTTTACCTAATACATCTTTTTCACAAAATGTTGGGTTAGTAACAATGACTAAAATTGTCAATCGTTTTGCTTTGGCGTGTGGTGCGATTTTCCTAATTATTTGTGGTTTATTTCCTAAATTAGCGGCACTTGTTTCAATTATGCCTCAATCCGTATTAGGTGGAGCAGCAGTCATCATGTTTTCATCGATTGTTATGTCTGGAATTCAATTGATTACCAAAGAACCTCTTACTGCTCGTTCAATGACAATTGTTTCAGTTGCTTTAGGATTAGGTTATGGTATTGGTGCAAATAGTGCAATTTTAATGCAACTTCCACAAGCAATTCAAATGATTTGTGGAGAATCAGGAATTGTACCTGCTGCTTTTGTAGCAATTATTTTAAATATTTTATTACCAAAAGAAAAACAATAAAGGAGGGCTTTCTTTGTTATCGATTAGAAATTATGTGCGACCTCAAACAATTGAGGAAGCTTATGAATATGCAAAAAAACCGCTGAGTGTTGTTTTAGGTGGTATGTTATGGCTTAAAATGCAAAATAGAAATGTTAATTTTGCTATTGATCTATCTGATTTACATTTAGATCAAATTGAAGAAATAGATGATGAAATACATATTGGTGCTATGGTTACTTTAAGAGAGCTTGAAACAAATGAACAATTAAACCATTTTACACAAGGAGCTATTAAAGAATGTGTACGTCATATTGTCGGTGTTCAATTTAGAAACTTAGCGACAATTGGTGGGTCTATTTATGGAAGGTTTGGTTTTTCTGATGTTTTAACACTTTTTATGGCGCTTGATTGTGAGGTAGAACTTTATCCAACTGGGCGGGTTTCTATCAAAGAATTTGCGAATATGAAATTTACAAAAGATATTCTTACAAAAGTTATTATTAAAAAAGTACCAACAAATGTGGTTTATTTATCACAAAGAAATATTTCAACAGATTTTCCTGTTTTAACCTGTGCTGTTAGTAATATAAATCAACATTATACATGTATCATTGGAGCAAGACCGTTACATGCTGTAGCAATTAATGGAGATAGTTATTTTGAAACAGGTATTACTGAAGAAAATATTCAAAATTTTACAAAATGTGTTTTATCAGAATTAAAATTAGGAAGCAATTCAAGAGCATCTAGAGAATATCGTCAAAAGATTGCAAAAGTTTTAATAAAAAGAGCTTTTCTTCAATTAGAGGAGGATGTATATGGAAATTAAATTAACTTTAAATGGAGAAAGAATTGTACAAGATATAGAACCTGATTTATTACTTATTGATTTTGTGAGAAAAAATGGTTGTTATAGTGTTAAACGTGGTTGCGATACAAGTAACTGTGGATTATGTACGGTTTTATTAAATGATAAACCAGTGCTTTCATGCAGTATTCTTGCAATGCGTGCAAATGGTGCAAAAGTAGTTACTTTAGAAGGAATGCAAGAAGAAGCAAAATCACTTGCAACATTTATTGCTAGTCAAGGAGCTGAACAATGTGGTTTTTGTAATCCTGGATTTATGATGAATACACTTGCTTTATTAAAAGAAAATCCTCATCCAAGTGATGATGAAATTAAAGAATTTTTAGCTGGAAATTTATGTCGTTGTTCAGGTTATGAAGGACAACTTAGAGGAATAAAAAATTACCTAAACTATCTTGAAGAAAAGGGGAATGAATAATGGCTTATAAACATATTGAAAAACCGGTCATGAAAAAAGATGCTATGAATCTTTTGCTTGGTAAACCTGTTTATGTAGATGACATAACAAGTCAAGACTGTTTAGTTGTTAAAGTGTTAAGATCACCACATGCTCATGCTTTGATTGAAGAAATCGATGTTTCTAAAGCTCAAAAAATCCCAGGTATTGAAGCTGTTTATACGTATAAAGATGTCCCTCAAAGTCGTTTTACTATGGCAGGTCAAACGTCTCCAGAACCAAGTCCTTATGATCGTTTAATTTTAGATCAAAGAGTTCGTTTTGTGGGAGATGCTGTTGCTATTGTTGCTGGTATTAATGAAAAGGTTGTTGATCGTGCGTTAAAAATTATTAAAGTAAAATATCAAGTTTTAACACCAGTTCTTGATTTTACGAAAGCAAAAGATAATAACATCTTAGTTCATCCTGAAGAAAATTGGAAAGCTTTATGTCCAGTAGGTGCTGATAATCATAGAAATCTTGTGGCAACAGATTCTTCAAGTCAAGGTGATTTAGAAAAAGTGTTTGCTTCTTGTGATCAAGTCATTGAAAGAACCTATCATACAAGAGCAAACCAACAAGCAATGATGGAAACTTTTAGAACGTATTGTGAAATTGACCCTTATGGAAGACTTCATGTTATTTCTTCAACCCAAATTGTTTTCCATTGTCGAAGAATTCTTGCTAACGCATTAGATATTCCTCAATCGAAAATTCGTGTTGAAAAACCAAGAATTGGAGGAGGATTTGGGGCTAAACAAACTGTTGTAGCTGAAATTTATCCTGCTTTTGTAACATGGATGACCAAGAAACCTTCTAAAATGATTTATAGTCGAAAAGAATCACAAATTGCCTCTACACCACGTCATGAAATGCAAGTGACTGTTAAATTAGGAGCAATGAATGATGGAACAATTCGAGCATTGGATGTTTATACTCTTTCAAATAGTGGTGCTTTTGGTGAACATGGACCAACAACAGTAGGGTTATCGGGACATAAATCGATTCCACTTTATACAAATAATCTTGAAGCTTTTAAATTTTCTTATGATGTTGTTTATACCAATTGTCAGGCAGCTGGTGCCTATCGTGGCTATGGCGCTACGCAAGGACTTTTTGCGGTAGAGTCGATTGTTAGCGAAATGGCAGGAATTTTAGGTATTGATCCAGTAGTTATTCGAGAAAAGAATATGGTTAGACAAGGTCAAATAATGGGGGCTTATTATAATGAGGTTGCTAATGCATGCGCATTAGATAAATGTATGGAGCATGCTAAAAAACTTTTTGATTGGGAAAATAAATCAAAGGTACGCGTCTTAGAAAACGGTAAAATTAGAAGTTCTGGAGTAGCCATGGCTATGCAAGGATCTGGTATTTCAGGGGTTGATGTAGGTTCTGCTACATTAAAACTTGAAGATGATGGTTATTATACACTTCATATTGGGGCAGCTGACATGGGAACAGGTTGTGACACCATTCTTGCACAAATGGCGGCCGAATGTTTAGATTGTGACGTTGATCACATTGTTGTTTTTGGGGCAGATACAGATATTTCACCTTATGATTCAGGTTCTTATGCCTCTTCAACAACTTATGTAACAGGAAAGGCAGTCGAACAAGCTTGTGAAAAATTAAAAAATAATTTATGTAACCTTGCTTTACAAACATTTCATTGTGAAAAAGAAGATGTTGAATTCACCTCACAAGGTGTTAAAAATTTAAACACAAACGAACTTTTAACTTTAAAGGAGCTTGCTTTAAAAGCAATGTGTGGAAATAATATCGAAACACAGGTTACAGTTACCCATTCATCTCCATTTTCGCCACCACCTTATATGGTAGGAATGGTTGAAATTGAACTTGATAAAGAAACAGGACAAGTTGATATTCTTGATTATGTTGCTGTTGTCGATTGCGGCACTGTTATTAATACAAATTTAGCACGTGTTCAAACAGAAGGGGGCTTAGTTCAAGGAATTGGTATGGCTCTCTATGAAGATGTTCAATATACAAAACGTGGTGCTATTCCTGAAAATTCTTTTATGCAATATAAAATTCCTACACGTTTGGATATGGGAAAAATTAGAGTTGAATTTGAAAGTAGCTATGAACCAACTGGGCCATTTGGTGCAAAATCGATTGGTGAAATTGTTATTAATACACCATCTCCTGCAATCGCCAATGCCATCTATCGAGCAACTGGTAAGTATTTAAAAGATCTTCCAATGACTCCTGAAAAAATCTTAATGGCAATCGATGAATAATGAAAATATATATTATTTATTTAGCAGCAGGAAATAGTCGTCGTTTTAAAGAAGATAAGTTACATGCGCTTTTTAAAGGAAAAGAGCTTTATCTTTATGGAATTGATACTTTGAAACAATTATTAAAATATCGTAATGATCTAGAAATTATCGTTGTTTCTAATACAATTGATATACAAGAAAAATATATTCATAGTTATAAAAGCCCTTTAAGTGAAAGAGGAATTTCCTATTCTATTAAAGCTGCTTTAAATCATATCAATCAAGATGATGACTATCAAATGATGTTTATGGTTGCCGATCAACCCTATCTATCTTATCAAACACTCAATAAGATGATTGATACATTTAATCAATCATCTTATTCTATATGTTCTTTAATGTTTAAAGATAGAGTAGGAAATCCTGTGATTTTTTCTAAAGACTATTTCAATGAGTTATATTCTTTAAAAGAAGATCAAGGAGGGCGTAAGATCGTTAATAAATATCCACAAGAATGTTTCTATTTTAGAATTGAAAATGAAAAAGAACTTTATGATATTGATTATCAAAATGACTTACAAAAACTGATAAAGGAAGAAGAATATGATTGAATAGGCTAAATTAGAAGATAAAGAAGAAATCTATAATTTGATTTGTATTTTAGAAAATAAAGAAATTAATAAAGAACACTTTGATTGCATTTTTGAAAATTCTTTAAAAAATGAAGATATTATTTATTTAGTTTATCGAGATGAAAAAATTGAAGGATTTCTAAGTTTTAAAATACATCATTATTTACATCATGACCATGATACAGGTGAAATTGTAGAACTTGTTCTTTTTACCAGAAAAAAGAAGTTTTAAAATTGGCAAACAACTTATCGAAAAAATTGAAGAGATTGCAAAAGATAAGCAACTCGAACAAATTGAGCTTTCTACTTCCACTTATCGTAAAGATGCGCATCGTTTTTATGAAAGACAAGGTTATGAAAAATTACATTATAATTATACGAAAGAACTAGATGACTAACCGTCACCTTTTTTTTCACATCTTTTACACATAGTCATGCTACAATAAAGTTGAAGAGGTGGTAGTAATGTATAAAGCATTAATGATAGAAGATCATAAAGAAGTAAGAGACTTTGTTAAAGAGTATTTTGATCATAAAGAAATAGAGGTTATAGAAGCTCAAAATGGTTATGAAGGATTAGCAATATTAGATGATACAATCGATATCATTTTACTTGACATCATGATGCCTGGAATCGATGGCTATGAAGTTTGTAAACAAATTAGAAGTCAATATAATACACTCATCGTTTTTATAAGTGCTTTATCAGAAGATGAAAACCAATTAAAAGCTTATGAATATGGGGCAGATGATTATATTACTAAACCATTTAAACCTTCTTTATTGTATGCAAAATGTTTAGCACTTTTAAAAAGAAATAAAAAGATTGAAACGAATCAACTTCAATCAGGAAAAGTTATTTTGGATTTAGACAAACATATTTTAGTGATTGAAGAAAACAATATTGTTTTAACAGATAAAGAATTTAAACTTCTTCGATACTTAATGGAAAATCAGGGAATTGTTTTATCAAGAGAAAAAATTTTAGATGCTTTATGGGGCTATGATTATTATGGTGATGGACGAGCAGTAGATACGTATATCAAACGTTTAAGGAAACGATTGGGAAAATATTCTTATTATATTCAAACTATTGTTAAAACAGGATATATGTGGAAAGGAGAAGAATCATGAAGAAGATAAGAAGTATTCAGTTTAAGGTGTTTATTTGTTTATTTATTTCTTTTATGGTGGTATTTGGATATATTGTAAAGACTAAATATGATCAAAGTTTTAATGAACTGGTTTACAATACTGATTACACGGCTTCAGATGATTATATTAATTTTTGCAATACTATAGATAGTAGAGGACCTAATCAAGTAGAATTAGATTTAGAAAAAATAAAAAAAGAATTAAGTAATTTGCCTAAAGATAATATGACTGAAATCTGTCTTTTAGATGCTAAAGGAAAACTTATCAATCAATACGGATATAATAAAAAAGATCGATTACTTATTACCTCTGATTTATGTTCAGAAGGTGATAATTCAAACGATTATTATGATATAAATTACTATATTGACTTATCAGAATTATCAGATAAACAATATAAACTCTTAAAAGATACAATAAAAGATGTTGATGAAAAAGGTTATGATGATATTAATTTAAGTTTTGAAGGTCAAATAGAAGAATTACAAAATTTTAAAGAAACATCGACATTAATGTATAATGCCAAGAGCCGCTATTTTAAAGTCACACCAACCTTTATTCATTATAATACGGATATTTTTGGAAAGAAGCAAGGAAACTCAATTAGTGCGACTTTATATGCATATGCTGATGATGGAGATTATCATTTATCGTGGCATGGAGAAGTAGTCAATGATATAAAAGAGGTTTCTACATTGAAAATGAATCAGTTAACAAAAGATGCTATCAATAATCATTTTTCTAATATTTATGTAAGACTTGTTTCATTTTTAGATAAAGATACCATTACTTCAAAAGAAAATAAAAAAATGACAAATGAAATTGCGTCGTCTATTAAAGAAGGTACACTAACATATGCAACTTTTACAAAACTTTTAGATGATTATTCTTATCAGGTATTACTCACACCTTTATATAAGTATAAAGGATATACTGAAGGGCAAGAACACGCACCAGAAGCTTATGTTGCTATTTTCTATGATTTTCAAAGTGGAGGAAGAAATCAATTAAGAAATGATTTGATTAAAGATAATTTTCCATTACTTTTAGGTGGTTTCTTATTTATTGTTTTATTTTCATATTTGATTTCTTATATGACAACAAGACGTATTAAAGAAATTGATCGTGTTGCAATGGAAATCACAAATAATAATTTTAAAGGTGTATTAGATACAAAAGGAAGTGATGAGTTATCAAGTCTTTCAAGTCATATTAATACAATGTCTTCTAATTTAAAAAGAAACATAGATGCTTTGAATCTGGAAATAGATCAAGTGAAAAAAATGGAACAATTAAGAAAAGAATTTATTGCTCAATTTACTCATGAGATTAAAACACCTCTTGCTATTATTAATGGAAATATTGATTTATTAGAAAATGTAGATGATGAAGATAAAAAAGCTAAGTATATAGAGGTGATCAATAAAGAAATTAGTGTTATTAATGATTTAGTATTACAAATGTTAGATTTATCAAAACTTGAAGCAAAGGCGGTTACTTTAGATAAAAAAGAAATTGATTTAAGAGAGCTAACTGAAGATATTGTTGATGATTATGAACAATTATTAATGGATAAAAAATTAAAGATAGAAATACAAGGAGAAGATGTTTTAATTGTAAGTGATAGAAAACGAATAGAAATGGTTATTCAAAATTATTTGTCAAATGCAATCAAACATGCATTTATTAATAGTACGATTAAAATTAAAATCAAAGAAAATGAGTTTTCTATTGAAAATAAGGGAAAACAAATTGATGAAAAACGTATGGATACTATTTGGGAATCTTTTGTAAGTGATGATCAAAAAGGTACAGGTTTAGGTCTTGCAATCGTTAGAAATATTTTAGAACTTCATGAAATGAGTTATGGAGTTTATAATTTACAAGGCGGTGTAGAGTTTTATTTTAGATGGAAAAATAAATGAAAACCCTTTCTTTTAAAAAGAGTTATAGAATCGTTAAAAAAGTCTTCTTTTTTTCATAAATTAGTTCCATTTAATGAAAAAAAAGCATATAATAGGCATTGCTTAAAGGAGAGATAGTAATGAATATAATTTTAATGGGTCCACCAGGTGCTGGTAAAGGAACTCAAGCTGCTAAATTGGTGGAAAAATATGGTTTAAAACAAATTTCTACAGGAGATTTATTTAGAAAAGCAATTAAAGAAGAAACAAAATTTGGTGTTATTGCTAAATATTTTATTTCTTTTGGTTATTTAGTACCAGATGATTTTACAATTCAAATGATTCAAGAATATTTAGAAGAAAATATTAACACTGAAGAATTTAAAAATGGTTTCATCTTAGATGGTTTCCCAAGAACAATCATTCAAGCTAGAAAATTAGCTGATATTTGTTCAATGTTCAATTTTAAAATTGATGCTGTAATCAACTTAGATATTCCTGAAGATGTATTAGTTAAACGTTTATCAGGAAGAAGAACTTGTGCTGATTGTGGTAAATCATATCATATCGTTTACAATCCACCTAAAAAAGAAGGTGTTTGTGACGTATGCGGTGGAGAATTAACACAACGTTCTGACGAAAGTGAAGAAGCAGTTCAAGTACGTATTGATACTTACAATAAACAAACAAAACCTTTAATTGATTACTACACAATGTTAGGTGAACTTACTAACGTTGATGGAAATCAATCAATGGATGAAGTTGCTGAAGAAATCTATAAAGTATTAGATAATTTAAAATAGAAGCTCACGCTTCTATTTTTTTTCATAAAATGAAATAAGCTTTCTTGTATAGACCTCTATGTTATAATGAGTATGTCAAAAAATGGAGGATATAAAAATGAGTAAAAAACCTGTAAAAATTGTAACAATTGGTGGAGGAAGTAGTTATACACCAGAATTAATGGAAGGATTTATCAAAAGATATGATGAACTTCCAATCAAAGAAATTTGGCTTGTTGATATTGAAGATGGGAAAGAAAAACTAGAAATCGTTGGTAAAATGGCACAACGTATGTGGGATGCTTCTCCTTATGATGTTAAAGTTCATCTAACATTAGATCGTCGAGAAGCATTAAAAGATGCAGATTTCGTTACAACTCAATTTAGAGTTGGTTTATTAAATGCTCGTATTAAAGACGAAAGAATTCCATTTAGCTATGGTATGTTAGGTCAAGAAACAAATGGTGCTGGAGGTATGTTTAAAGCTTTAAGAACAATTCCAGTTATTTTATCAATCGTTGAAGATATGAAAGAATTATGCCCAGATGCTTGGCTTGTTAACTTTACAAATCCATCAGGAATGGTAACTGAAGCGGTTATGAGATTTGGTAAATGGGATAAAGTCATTGGTTTATGTAATGTTCCTGTTGGGGCAATGCTTGATGAACCAAAAACAATTGGTAAAACATTAGATCAATTAACTTATAAATTTGCTGGATTAAACCATTTCCATTGGCATAAAGTTTATGATGAAAATGGTAAAGAAGTGACTAAAGATATCATTGAAGCAATGTATGAAGGAAAAGATATGGGAATTCCTGCAAACATTCATGATATTCCATTCTTTAAAGAACAATTACTTCAAATGAATATGATCCCATGCGGATATCATAGATATTATTATCGTGAAGAAGAAATGTTGGCTCATGGTTTAGAAGAATACAATGATCCTAAGGTAGGAACTCGTGGACAACAAGTACAACAAACAGAACATGAATTATTTGAATTATATAAAAATCCAGATTTAGATCATAAACCAGAACAATTAGCAAAACGTGGAGGAGCACATTATTCAGATGCGGCTTGTGAAACAATTGCTTCTATCTATGGAAATAAATTATCACATATCGTGGTAACAACTAAAAATAATGGATCTGTACCAGATTTACCAGCTGACTGTGCGGTAGAAGTTTCATCTTATATTGGCTCAACAGGAGCAAGAGCTATTGCCTTTGGACCATTACAACCAGCTCAAAGAGGATGGTTACAATGCATGAAAAACATGGAATTATGTGTTGAAGAAGCAGCTGTAACTGGTGATTATGGATTATTAATGCAAGCATTCATTTTAAATCCACAAACAGTATCAGGACAAAAAATGGTGAATGTTTTAAATGAATTATTGATTGCTCATGAAAAATACTTACCACAATTTGCAGATAAGATTGCCGAGTTAAAAGCAGCAGGTGTTACCATCAAAGATGATGTTGCACGTGAATTAACTGAAAAAGGTTTATAAAAAAGGCGGAAGCCTTTTTTATTTTATGGTATACTTTTACAGGTGATTATTATGGAAGAATTTTCAAGAACAGAATTATTAATAAAAAAAGAAGGAATAGAGGCCTTACAAAACAGTACCGTTGCTATTTTTGGTGTTGGTGGTGTGGGTGGTTTTGTCGTTGAAGCACTGGCTCGAGCTGGTGTAGGGACACTTCATATCATTGATCATGATACGGTTTCTATTTCGAATCTTAACCGTCAAATTATTGCGACACATCAAACAATAGATCAAAAAAAAGTAGAAGTTATGAAAGAACGTATTTTATCTATTAATCCACATTGTCATGTTTTAACATATGATGATTTCTTTTTACCTGAAACAGTTGATCATTTTCCTTTTGATGAGTTTGATTATATTGTAGATGCTGTTGATACAGTAACAGCTAAAATTAAATTGGTAGAAATAGCACAAGAAAAAAAGATTAAAATTATTTCATCAATGGGGACAGGTAATAAGTTAGATCCAACAAAGTTGGAGGTAACTGATATTTATAAAACATCTATTTGTCCACTTGCTAGAGTTATGAGAAGGGAACTTAAGAAAAGAAAAATACCTGCTTTAAAAGTTGTTTATTCTACAGAAAAACCCATTGAAACAGATGCACCTGTAGATCCTGAGACACATAAAAAAACACCTGGTAGTATTTCTTTTGTACCAAGTTGTGCAGGTTTGATCATTGCAAGTGTTGTTGTAAGAGACTTACTAAATATAAAGTAGAAAGAAGGTGAAGTTCATGAAAAAAGTAACTTTTGCGATTTTAGCACATGTTGATGCTGGAAAAACAACATTATCTGAAGCAATGCTTTTTCATGCAGGTGTTATTAAAAAAATGGGAAGAGTTGATAAAGAAGATTCTTTTTTAGATTATGATATACAAGAAAGAAAAAGAGGTATTACTATTTTTTCAAAAGAGATCTCATTTATGTATCGAGAAAGTCAAATGACTTTTTTAGATACACCTGGGCATAATGATTTTAGTTGTGAAATGGAAAGAACGTTACAAGTGTTAGATTATGCTATTCTTGTTATTTCGGCTAAGGATGGTATACAAGCGCACACAAAAACAATTTGGAAATTATTGCAAACTTATCAAATTCCTACTTTTATTTTTGTTAATAAGATGGATAGTACGTACTCAACCAAAGAGCAATTATTACAAAATATTCAAAAAGAATTAAATGAAAATTGTTTTGCAATTGATGAAAACTTTTATGAAAACATTTCTTTATTAAATGATGAATTATTAGAAAAGTATCTTAATCAACAAATGAAACAAGAAGATATTCAAAAAGTTATTTCTTTAAGACAAATGTTTCCTGTATTCTTTGGCTCAGCGTTAAAAGATGAAGGCGTAGAAGAATTTATGGAAGCTTTAGATTTATATACTTGTCAAAAAGAAGCTTTAGATATTTTAAGTGGGATTGTTTTTAAAAAGACATTTCATAAACAAAAACATTTAACGCATTTAAAAGTAACGGGTGGAACTTTGCATGTTAAAGATGTTATTAGTGAAAGTAAAGTAGATGAATTAAGAATTTATACGGGACAAGGCTATCAAAGTGTTCAGAGTGCTTCAACAGGTGATATAGTAGCTTGTTTGGGGTTAGATGAGTTACCTATTGGTTTTACATTTGGAAACCAAAAACAGACACAACAAAATATTTTAAAGCCTTTTATGTCTTATCAAATTATACTTCCTGATGATATTGAAAAAAGTAAAGCTATTGAACAAATACTAAGTATTGGTAAAGAAGATCCAAGTTTACAATTTGAATATAATCAACAATTAGGAATTCTTTCAGTTAAAATTATGGGAGAAATTCAATTAGATACTTTACAAAATCTTATTTTGGAACGTTTTGGATTTTTAATTCATTATGATGAAGGAAGAATTACTTATTTAGAAACGATTTTGGATAAAGTTGAAGGAGTAGGTCATTTTGAACCCTTACGTCACTATGCTGAAGTGCATATCTTATTAGAACCTTTAGAAAGGGGCAAAGGACTTGTGTTTGAAAATCAATGTCAAAGAAATACTTTACCGCTTAATTTTCAAAATCTTGTTTTAACACATATGCAAGAAATTCAACATCTTGGTGTTCTTACAGGATCGCCTATTACAGATATGAAATTGACTCTTGTTACAGGAAAATCCCATTTAAAACATACTGAAGGCGGAGATTTTAGAGAAGCAACCTATCGAGCAATTCGACAAGGCTTAAAAAAGGCAAAATCTCTTTTATTAGAACCTTATTATGAATTTGAGATGATTGTAGAAAATCATATTTCAAGTAAGATTATTTATGATTTAGATACATTTCATAGCGATTATCAAATAAGTTATGAACAGGATTTAACAATCATTAAAGGAAAAGCACCTGTTCGTTATTTAATGACTTATCAAAAGGATTTTCTTTCGCTTACAAAAGGTAATGGGAAGCTGTTCTATCAAATGGTTGGTTACTTTGAATGTCATGATCAAGAAAAAATTATTCAAGAAATTGGCTATAATAGTGAAGAAGATGCTTTATTTCCTACAGGTTCTATCTTTTGTAAACAGGGTGCAGGATTTTATGTCCCTTATGATGAAGTAGAAAATTATATGCATTTACCTTGTGTATATCAAAAAAATAAACCACGTCCAGTTACAAAAAATTATAAAGTCGATGATAAAGAGTTAGAGGAAATATTTATTAGAACATATGGACCAATTAAAAGACGACTTTCTAAAGAAATGAATCGTAAAATAGAAAAACAGGTTGAAGAAAAAAAGACAATTTTACCAGAATGTTTATTAGTAGATGGATATAATATTATTTTTTCATGGGATGAATTAAATGAACTTGCTAAAACAAATTTAGACCATGCTAGACATCGTTTAATAGATATTTTGAATAATTATCAAGGTTATCGAAAATGTTTGCTGATTGTTGTTTTTGATGCTTATAAAATTAAAAAGAATATTGGCTCAATTGAAAAAAATGATAATATTTATGTTGTTTATACAAAAGAAGCGCAAACTGCAGATAACTACATAGAGAAAGTAACACATGATTTATCACAAAAATATCGTGTTTATGTAGCTACTTCAGATGCTTTAGAACAAATTATTGTTTCTTCTAGAGGGGCTATGCGTATTTCTGCAAGAGAATTCGAATTATTGGTTAAAGAAACACATCTTCATGAAATTGAAGAATTTCAAAGAAAAAATAAACAAATGAAAAATTATTTATTAGAAGATTTAAAAAAGAATTAGCAGTCAAATGACTGCTAATTTTGTATATCATGATGTACATAGTAACTTTCATCATCAATGCCTAAAAATTGATAACCTTTTTCTTTATAATATTGGATGATAGAAGGAAGAGCAGCTACAGTTGTATCTTTAGCATCTGTATCATGTGCTAAAAGGACAATATTTTGATGTGTTTCACTTGTAGCTTGTTTAATGATTGTTGCAGTTGGGATATGATTGCCACTTGCATCTGTTGTATCACCATTCCAGTCATAATATTGATAACCTTGTTTAATGACTTCACGTGTTAATTGAGACATGATACCATGACAATAGTTTTTAGAAATACGATTAGAACTTCCTCCTGGAAAACGAATATAGTGGACTTGAATACCAATAAGTTGTTTAACCATTTGTTTTATTTTTTTAAGGTCCTTGAAATAAGCATCCTTAGAGGAATAAATATCTTGATATTCATGCAAATAACTATGCAAACCAATAGTATGTCCTTGTTTATAAGCTTCAATAATATATTGATTATATTCTTGATGACATCCTGTAACAAAAAAAGTTGCTTTAGCGTTGTATTTTTTTAATATTTTTAAAATGCGATCAGTATTTTGACTGGGACCATCATCAAACGTAAGATACACTATTTTTTTATTAGATTCTATATGTGTGCCAATTTCTATTTTTTTAACGACAGTTACTTTTCTTTTGAAAGTTGTTTGGTTATTGGAAAGATCATTTGCTTTATAATAAATTGTGTAGTTTCCAATTTGATTGGGATTAAAATCATTGGTATCAATTGTTAAATTGTATTGATTAGAATTATCCTTAATAATAATTCCTTTTTTTAAATCATAAGATTTCCCTTTTTCAATTTTTAAAGATTCAGATTCTTTAATAGTTGGTTTTTTTGTATCAATAACTTCTATTTTCAAATGATATGTTTTTCCTTTAAAAAAATAAGTCACTGTATAATGTCCTAAAGTTTGATTGTTTAAATCATTTGCATTATAAGTGACGTCATTAATAGAACCATTTTTAACTTTTTTAATATATTTTTTATAATAAAATGGACTATTGATTTCAATTGTTGGATGATCAATAAATATAATCTTTCTTTGAAAATAAAAGTAACCCAGCATACTCATTATTCCTATTAAACAACATAATAAAAGATGTCTTTTCATGGCTTCCCCTCATATCAAAGATATGTAAATAATTATAAATGTTGAACTAAAATTTTTGAAATTTCTTCAAAAATAATTTGATCTTCTTTAGAAAATCTACTAAATGATGTAGAATCTAAATCTAATACACCATATAATTGATTTCCTTTTATAAGTGGAATTACAATTTCACTGTTGCTTTCACTATCGCAGGCAATATGCCCTGCAAATTGATGAACATCTTCTACAATAACAGTTTTTCGAGTAGATGCTGCTTTACCACAAACTCCTTTATCTAGAGGAATGTTAGTACAAGCAATTTTACCTTGGAATGGTCCTAAAATAAGTTCAGTGTTTTTAAATAAATAAAATCCAGCCCAAGAGATATCTTGAAAATTTTGCATAATAAAAGCAGATGTGTTGGCTAGAATTGAAATTTTTTCATTGTTACATTCAATTAAACCAATGTATTGTTTTAATAATAAATCATTCATATTTTTACCTCACTTTATGGTATAGTATAAAATAAAGAAAGGAGTAAGGTCAAGGTGTTTGATATTTTAAAAGCAAAAGAGAGTTTTATGAATTATGTGCGTCAATTTGATTTAACGAATGATAAAATTCATTTAAAACTTGTTCATACATTGGAAGTCGTACATACAACTGAATATTTATGCCACCATGAAAATATTACAGGTGTTGAAAGAGACTTAGCCTATTTAATTGCTTTATTGCATGATATAGGACGTTTTGAACAAATAAAACGTTTTAATAGCTTTGATGATCGAAATATTGATCATGCTAAATTAGGGGTGCAGGTTTTATTTAAAGAGGGGATGATTAGAAATTTTATTGATGATGATCAATATGATGAAATTATCGAAAAGGCGATTGCTTATCATTCTTTATACAAAATACCAAATAATTTAGAACCCTCTTTATTAAAACAAGTTCTTCTTATTAGGGATAGTGATAAATTAGATAATTTTCGAGTAAAAAATATAGAATCAATACAAACTTTGTTTAGTATTTCAGATGCTGACTTTTATAGTCAAAGAGTTTCTCAAAATATTTTGAAAGATATTGAAAATCATACTTTGATTTTAAAAGAAAATAGGCACAATGAAGTAGATATGTGGGTTTCTTATATGGCTTTCGTATTTGACTTAAATTTTAAATCAAGTTATTTGTTTATCAGAGAAAATGATTATATACATAGGAATATGGAACGTTTACATTTTACAGGAGATTTAAAAGAAGATATGTTATTTGTTGAAAAAACATGTCAAAGTTATATTGAAGAAAAATGTATGTAAATAAAAAGGACGTTTGTCCTTTTTATTTGTGTTTATTTCGTTTTCTTTGTAAGAATAAATAAGTATAATCAAATAAATCAAAATTCAATAAATAAATGATTTTTGAAAAAGTAACTAAAAACATTAAAGTAATGGCACCAATATAATCAATATTTCCTAATCCTAAAAATTGATGACCAACAATTAAAGAAATATATAAAACAATTTGCATTATATAGATTACAAAAATACGATAATGACTTAAGGGTGAATAAATATGTCTTAAACCATTATAATAACACCAACTTGTAAGTAAAACACAAATTGTTGAAAGCATTTCTTTTTCTAAACCTAAGACACGACCACCATTAACGATAATTGTTGAGCAAATTGCAATCATAAAAGCAAAAGGAAAGGCGTTTTTAAAGACTGTTTTTAAAAAATCACCAGACACTCTTTTGAAATTTGGTTCATAGGTCAAAAAGAAAGTCGGGATGCCTACACAACAAGCAGAAATGACAGTTAGTTGGATAGGTTTAAATGGATAACCATGTCCAAATAAGATCATTCCAATTGATAAAACAACTGAAAAGATTGTTTTAATTAAATACATTGATGCAGAAGCAGTAATATTATTAATGACACGTCTTCCTTCATTAACGATATGTGGCATGGCATTAAAGTTATTTTTTAATAAAACAATATGTGAAGCGCTTTTAGCTGCATCACTTCCTGAGGCCATAGCAATTGAACAATCTGCTGCTTTTAAAGCTAATACATCATTAACACCATCACCTGTCATTGCAACCGTATGGTTATTTTCTTGAAGAGCATTGACCATCAATTGTTTTTGTTTTGGAGAAACACGTCCAAAAATAGTATATTTTTCAATGGCCTCTTTTATTTGTTCATCCGATAAAGAAGAAACATCTATGTAATGTTCATAATTTAAAAGATGACAACGTCTAGCAATTGCTGAAACAGTAACAGGATCATCTCCAGAAATAATTTTAATATCAACATCTTGTCTTTTAAAATAATCTAATGTTGTTTTAGCGTCTTGACGAATAACATCAGATAAAATTAAAATTCCAATACATTTTAAATCTTTTATTAAAGTATTATCATTAATAATTATTGGAGTATATCCAATACACAAAACACGAAAACCTTGAGAGGTATAAGTTTTAATTTTCTTTTCAATCTTAGAATCTAGATTTTCAAAAATAAATTGACTTGCTCCTAAATAAACGGTTCCAAATTCATTAAAAGAAACAGCACTATATTTTCTTTGCGATGAAAAAGGAATAACAAAGAAAGGCTGATAATTTTTTTCTTTAGAGAAGTATTGATGAAGTGCTATAGATGTCATATTGCCATCTTCTAAACAATAATTCATATTTTTGATAATTTGATCAATATTAAAATGATCATCAAAACAAATAACATCATCAACTTTAAGCTTACCTTCAGTAAGCGTTCCTGTTTTATCTAAACAAATAGTATCCACACGAGCAAGAGTTTCAATGCAAAATAGATTTTGGACAAGAGTATTTTTTTTAGCAAGTCTTAGAACACTTAAAGATAGGGCGATTGTTGTAAGTAATACAAGTCCAGATGGAATCATTCCTAAAACAGCAGCTACAACTGAAACAACTGCATCACTAAATGGATAATGACCAATAAAATATTCTTTAAAAAAGAGTAAAATTGATAAAGGAATGATAATAATTGAGATAATTTTTAAAATTTGGTCAATCGATTTTGATAGCTCTGATTTTTTGCTTTCAAATTCTTTTGCTTGAGCGGTAAGCTTATGAATATAACTTTCTTTTCCTACATGAATTACTTTACAAATTGCACGTCCTGATGTAACAAAACTTCCTGAAAGAAGTGAATCACCATTGACTTTTAAAATAGCATCGCTTTCACCTGTAAGAAGTGATTCATTTGCTTCTATATGACCTTCTAAAAGTTCACAATCAACAGGTATTTGCATTCCTGTATTTAAAATGATGAGATCATCTTGAACAATTTCATCAACATTGATTTTAGATAATTGATTATCTCTTAAAACATCAATTTGTTGTTTTGTTAAAATGCTTAACTGATCTAATGTCCTTTTTGCTTTTATTTCTTGATAACTTCCTGTTAAAGTATTAAAAAAGATAACAGAGATAAAAAGGGTATTACGATAAGATCCAACAAAAACAAGACATGCAAATAGTAGAATATTAATTAAATTGAAAAATGTAAAAATATTATTAAAAATAATTTCTTTATATGTTTTTGTTGTTTTACTTTCCACAAAATGAGTTTTCCCAAGTTGTTGCCTTTTTAAAACGTCTTCTTGAGATAGACCTGAGAATTCTCTATCAAATATTTTCATAACTATCACCTTGTATTCTATTTTAGAATACTTTTTGTCATTTGACAATCTTTAACAAAATAAGACAAGTAAATAATTGTATACAATTATACAAATTTGTGGTATGATATTCCTAACACTATGATAAGGGGGCTTAAATATGAGTGAATTTATTGATTATGTATTTCAAAGAAGTACATCATTAAATAAAATTGACAATTCTTTATATTCTAAATACAACGTAAAAAATGGTTTAAGAAATGAAGATGGAACAGGTGTTCTTGTTGGACTTACAAGAATATCAGATGTTGTGGGATATAAAAAAGAAAATGGTAAAAAAATTGATACAGAAGGGGAACTTTATTATAGGGGTGTTAAAGTTTCTGATTTTATAAAGGGACATGATCCAAAAAATCGTTTTCTTTTTGAAGAAGTTTGTTTTTTAATTCTTTTTGGATATTTACCTAATAAAGATGAATTAGATGCATTTAAAAAAGAATTAGCTTCAAGATATGATTTACCTTTGAATTATTTACAAGCACGTATACTAGGATTTCCAATGCAAAATATGATGAATAAACTTCAACAAGAAGTTTTAATGCTTTACACATATGATGAAAAACCTGATGATATTTCACCAGAAGCAACGCTAAATAAAGGCTTGGATTTAATTGCTAAGATTCCCGAAATTGTTTGTTATGCTTATCGTACTAAAGTACATTATTTTGATAGTGATAGTTTGTTTATTCATCCAGTAAATACTGAATATTCAATTGCTGAAAATATCCTCCAAATGTTAAGAATAGATCGTTCTTTTACAAAAACAGAAGCGAGTGTTCTAGATATGTGTTTAGTTTTACATGCTGATCATGGTGGAGGGAACAACTCGACTTTTACAAATGTTGTTATGTCATCTACGGGAACTGATATCTATTCATGTTTTGCAGGAGCAATTGGTTCTTTGAAGGGCCCTAAACATGGTGGGGCTAATCTAGCGGTAGCCAAACAAATGGAACTTGTTATTGATACTGTTGGTTTAAATGCAAGTGATGAACAGATTAGACAAATTGTAAATGATATTTTAGATAAAAAATTTAATGATCAATCTGGTTTGATTTATGGTATAGGGCATGCTGTTTATACATTGAGTGATCCTCGTTGTCAAATTCTTTCTAAACAATGTAAGCAGCTAGCTATTGAAAAAGATAGATTAAAAGAATATGACTTATATCATCGTTTTGAAGAAATTGCGGTTGCTGAAATTGAAAAGAGAAAAGGTATCCATGTATGTGCTAATATTGATTTCTATAGCGGGCTCGTTTATGATATGCTAGGAATTCCTAAAGATCTTTATACCTTGATGTTTGTTATTGGACGTTCTGTTGGATGGGTTGCACATAATATTGAAAATAAACTTTATTCAGGAAGAATTATTCGTCCAGCAGGTAAATATGTTGGGGAAAAGAAAGAATATATTAAAATGGAAAATCGTTAAAGCATTGTTAAATCAATGCTTTTTTTATAAAAGAAAAGAGTTGCCAAGATGACAACTCTTATATATTTTATTATTCTTCGATAACTTTGATCCAACCTTCAGGTGCTTCAATTGTACCCATTTGAATACCTGTTAAAGTTTCATAAAGTTTTTTAAGAACAGGTCCGATTTCATCCATTCCACTTGGGAAACAAATTTCTTTACCATGATCATTGATTTTGCCTACTGGTGAGATAACAGCAGCAGTACCGCAAAGACCACATTCAGCGAAATCTTTTACTTCATCAAAATAAACTTCTCTTTCTTCAACCTCTAATCCTAAGTATTCTTTAGCAACATACATTAAAGAACGGCGAGTGATAGAAGGTAAGATACTGTTTGATTTTGGAGTAACGATTTTATTATCTTTTGTTACGAAAATAAAGTTTGCTCCACCAGTTTCTTCTACTTTAGTTCTAGTAGCTGCATCTAAGTACATGTTTTCATCAAATCCTTGATTATGTGCATCAACGATTGCATGTAAACTCATTGCGTAGTTTAAACCAGCTTTGATATGTCCTGTACCGTGAGGTGCAGCACGATCGAAGTCTGATACACGAATTGTAATAGGTTTAACTCCTCCTTTGAAGTAAGGCCCTACAGGAGTTACGAATACTCTAAATTGATATTCGTTAGCTGGTTTAACACCAATAACTGGGTTACTACCGAACATATATGGACGAATATATAAAGTAGCTCCTGAACCATAAGGTGGTACATAATCAATATTAGCTTTAACAACTTTTTCAATGGCTTCTACCCATTTGTCTTCAGGGTAAACTGGCATTTCTAATCGTTTGCAAGAGTCAGCCATACGACTTGCATTTAAATCAGGTCTAAAGCAAACAACTTTCCCATCTTTTGTTCTATAAGCTTTTAACCCTTCAAAACATGTTTGTGCATATTGTAAAACACCTGCACATTCGCTAATAACAACTTTGTCATCAGCAGTAAGCACGCCTTCATCCCAAGCTCCATCTTTATAATTTGATACGAATCTTGCTTCTGTTGGCATATATCCAAAACCGATATTTGACCAATCAATATCTTTTTTTGACATTTTTAATACTTCCTTTCCTATATATATCTTTAGGCAAATTCTACGCCTCATTAGATGAAGTGTCAATAATAATTTATAACTTATTTTAATAAAAAATTATTAATTGTATTTTATTTATTAATAATATTGAATTGCAAATTTTCTAAAATTGAAATTGCTTTTGCCTGCATTGTTAAATCATTACTAGAAATACCTTTTACATCAATAAAGATAGGTGTTTCAGGTAGAGCACTTTTAACAATTACAGCATTAGATAAAACACAAATATTAGAAACAACACCTACTAGAGTAACATTTTGGTAGTTTTTATCTTTTAAGTAATTTCCTAATTCAAGAGAACCAAAAGTTGTTTTTTCAATACAAATATCATGTTCTTTTTTAGCAGTATTTACCTTGCCATACAGTTTCCAACCATCACTATTTTTAATGCAATGTTCAATTGGCAAATTCTTTCCTTCTTGAGTTTCTAAATAATTATTTTGATGTGTATCGAAAGTAAAAATAACATCATCTTTATTTTGATGATATTGATCAATTAAAGAAGCAAGATACTCATCCAAATCTTCAGCTTCTTTAAATCCCAAACTACCATTTACAAAATCTTTTTGATAGTCTACTACAATCAGTAATTTTTTCATAAAATTTCTCCAATCATTTTTATTTAATCTTATCATATATATTGACTTTGTAAATAAATATCATATAATATTCATATGAACATATATTCATATGAAAGGAGAAAAAATGGATAAAATCGTTAATAATGAAATTGTTGAACAAGTAAAGAAAGCAATGCCCGAAGAAGAATCTTTATACGATGTTGCTGAATTATTCAAAGTGTTTGGTGATTCAACAAGAATACGCATTATTTGTGCATTATTTGATCATGAGATGTGTGTTTATGATTTAGCTGCTTGTTTAGATATGACGCAGTCAGCTATTTCTCATCAACTTAGAATTTTAAAAGCCAATAAATTAGTTAAAAATAGAAGAGATGGTAAAATGATGTATTATTCGTTAGATGATGAGCATGTAAAACTAATTTTTGAGGCTGGTTATAGTCATATCATGGAGGATAAATAATATGAAATATAAATATAAGGTTAATGGCCTTGATTGTGCTAATTGCACACAAAAATTAGAAGATGCTTTAAATAAAAAAGAAGAGATTAATGATTGTGTAATTTCTTTTGCAACAGGTATGATGACTTTTGAAAGTAATCAAGAAATTAATGATAATGAGCTTCTTTCTTTTATACAATCCATTGAAGATGAAGTAACAATTGATAACCTCTCTACAAACAAAACACATCATCACGATGAATGTGGATGCGGACACCATCATGAACATGAACATCATCACGATGAATGTAGTTGTGGACACCATCATGAACATGAACATCATCACGATGAATGTGGATGTGGGCAACATCATGAACATGTGGAAGATCATCGTGAATTGGCTAATTCAATCAAATTTAATATAGTTGGTTTGGATTGTGCAAACTGTGCAAGTAAAGTAGAAGCTGAGATAAAAAAACAATCTTACATTGAAGATGCGGTTGTTAATTTTTCTACGCAAAAGTTAATGGTTAAAGTAAAAAACGACGATTCTTTAATGGAAAAGTTACAAGCTGTTGTTGACTCTGTTGAAGAAGGAGTTGTTTTATCAAAGGAAGATAATCAAAAAATATATAGTAAACCAAAATTATTTGATTTAAAAGAAAATATGGAATTGGTTGAAGGTGTTATTATTTTTATAGGGGCACATTTCTTTGCAGGTGGTTTTGCTACTTTCTTATATTTATTTGCTTATTTATTAATTGGTTATAAAGTCATTTTAAAAGCAATTAAAAATATTGGTAGAAAAGACTTTTTGGATGAAAATTTCTTAATGTGTTTAGCAACTTTTGGAGCGATTGCTTTAGGTGATTACAGTGAAGCAATTGCGGTTATGCTATTTTATGCTATTGGTGAAATTTTCCAAGGATATGCTGTTAATAAGACAAGATCATCTATTTCTTCTTTAATGGATATTAAAAGTGAGTATGCTACAATTGTAAAAGATGATCAAATGATTCAAGTAACTCCTGAAGAAGTACAAGTAGGAGATACAATTGTTGTTAAAGTTGGAGAAAAAGTACCGTTGGATGGTAAAGTTATTAAAGGGAACAGTATGTTAGATACTGCAAGTTTAACAGGTGAATCAGTCCCTAGAAGTGTTGAAGTAGGAGATGAGGTTTTATCAGGAGTTGTCAATTTAAATGATGTTATTTATATTGAAGTAACAAAACCTTATGCGGATAGTACTGTAAGTCGTATTATTGATCTTGTTGAAAATTCTGCAAGTAAAAAAGCTAAAATTGAAAAATTTATTACCCGTTTTGCAAAAGTTTATACACCAACTGTTGTGGGACTTGCTGTTTTATTATTAATTGTTCCGATGATTATTTTACCAAATCAAAATTTCTATGATTGGCTTTATCGTGCATGTACATTCTTAGTTGTTTCTTGTCCATGTGCACTTGTTATTTCAGTACCTTTAGGTTTATATGCTGGTATTGGTAAAGCGAGTGCTTTAGGTGTTTTAGTTAAGGGTGGAAACTATTTAGAATTATTAAAAGATATTGATACTGTTGTTTTTGATAAAACAGGAACACTTACTAAAGGTGAATTTGAAGTTGTTGAAATTTCAGATGATCATTTATTAGAAATTGGTGCATATGGTGAATATATGTCAAATCATCCAATTGCTAGAAGTATTGTTAAAGCTTATAATAAAGAAATCGATAGTACAAGAATAGAAGATTTTAAAGAAATCGCTGGTAAAGGTCTTTCTGTTGTTATTGATCAAAAACAATATGAATTAGGAAATGAAAAATATTTTCAAGAATTAGGTATTGAAGTGAGTCAACCTCAATCTGTTGGAACAATTGTTCATATAGCATGTCAAAAACAATATTTAGGACATATCGTTGTTGCAGATGTTATTAAAGAATCTACAATGCCAGGTATTCAAGACTTAAAGAAGGCACATGTTTCAAATACGGTTATGCTTACAGGAGATCATTCAACTGTTGCTCGTGATATTGCTTCTAAAATAGGAATTGATCAAGTATATAGTGATTTATTACCACAAGATAAAGTTATACAATTAGAAAAATTAATGGGTAATGATCATGTTGTAGCTTTTGTTGGTGATGGTATTAATGATGCGCCTGTTCTTGCTAGAAGTGATATTGGTATTGCGATGGGTGGCGTTGGTAGTGATGTAGCTATTGAAGCTGCAGATGTTGTTTTAATGAGTGACGATATTACATCAATTGCTAAAGCCATTCAAGTTTCTCATTATACAAACTTTATTTTAAAAGAAAATGTTACTTTTACGTTATTAATTAAAATTGGAGTTTTAGTTCTTACTTTGTTTGGACTTACAAATATGTGGATGGGTGTTTTTGCTGATGTAGGTGTTACTTTAATTGCTATTTGTAACTCAATGAGAATTTTGTATAAGAAGTCATAATTTTGACTTCTTTTTTTTATTTTGTCCATACTTAAAAGGGTGATTAAAATGAATTTGCTTGAATATTTTGTTTTGCCCTTAATTTCTTTGATTGTTTTGTTTTTACTAACGAAATTAATGGGCTATAGGCAAGTAACAGAGTTATCTTTATATGATTATATAATTGGAATTACAATTGGTTCTATTGCTGCTGAAATGGTTATGGGAAGTTTTAATGATATTTTAAAGCCGTTGATTGGAATGATTGTTTATGGTGTTTTTACTTGGGGTGTTTCTGTTTTAACAAAAAGGTATTTAAATTTTCGTTTTTTTGTTGAAGGGAAACCTGTTGTTTTATTTGAAAATGATAAGATATATTTAAAAAGTTTGGATAAAGCAAAAATTGATTTGAATGAATTGTTGATGAATTGCAGAATGAATGGTTATTTTGAGCTTAATGAGCTAGATAAAATTATTTTAGAAACAAATGGGAAATTTACTTTTTATCCCAAGACATTGTCAAGGCCTTTAAAATTAGGTGATCTACATCAAGAAGTTCAAAAAGAATTTATACCAACAATTCTTATTTTACAAGGAACAATTATTTATGAAAATTTAGAATTGATTCATCATAACCAAAAGTGGTTAGAACAAATTATGAAAGTTCATGGAATTAATCTTCAAGAAATTGTTATTTTGTATGTAGATGGACAACAAACAATACATTTTTATTTAAAAAACGAATTAAAAAGGGATTTTATTTAATCCCTTTTTTGCATATCATATATAATTTTTAAACCTTTGAATGTAAGATCTTTATCATAGGCATCAATCAAATTTGTTTCTTGATAGATCATTCTACCTAGACCACCTGTAGAAACGACTTTTAATGGTTCAGGATATTGGCTTTTAATTTCTTCAATCAGTTTCTCTGTTAAACCAATATAACCATAAACAACCCCTGATTGCATACCTTCAACAGTATTTTTACCAATAATATGTTGTGGTTTTTTTATTGCTACTTCAGGTAGTTGAGCAGCACGATTAGATAACATTTCTGCAGAAATACCAATACCAGGAGCAATTGCGCCACCCATAAATTCACCTTTTGAAGAAATAACATCGAATGTCGTAGCAGTGCCAAAATCAATTACTAAACATGCACAATGGTGACTATAGTAGGCACCAACAGCATCAACAATACGATCACTTCCTAAAGATTTAGGACTATCATATTTTACAGAAATGCCTGTTTTAATTCCTGGACCAACAATAATAGGTTCTTTGTGGAAATATTTACGAATAGAATTTGTAAAAGAATACATGATTTTAGGAACGACACTAGAAATAATAACATCTTTTATATCTTCAACGGTTACATTATAGGCACTTAAAAAAGCAAGAATCATAAAACCATATTCGTCTGATGTCCTTTGCAGTTTAGTCGTTAAACGATAATTGCCAATAAGCTGATCATCTTTAAAAAGTCCCATTGTAATATTTGTGTTTCCCATATCTACAACTACTAGCATTGTTATTCTCCTTTAACTTTCATTAATTTTTCTAAAATAATATGCGCTAGATCTTCTTTGCTCATTAAATCTAAATAATCAACAAAGTTTTTTGTAATTAAAGCAACTTTATTTGTATCAGTTTTAAACCCAGCACCATCTTCAAATAAATCATTAACAACTAATAAATCACAATTCTTCTTAAAAAACTTATTTTGAGCATTTTCAATAACATTTTCTGTTTCCATAGCAAACCCACAAATAGTTTGTTTTGTTTTATGTTTTCCAATATAAGATAAAATATCTTCGTTTTTTCCTAATTTTAAATAAAATTCGTCAGCTTTTTTCTTTATTTTTTGATCGCTATATTCTAAAGGACGATAGTCACCAACAGCAGCAGACATGATAACATAATCTTGAAAATCAAAATAACTTAATACTTGTTTAAACATACCTTGTGCACTTTGAATTTTGATTACATCTACTTCGTAAGGAGCTCTTTGAGATGATGGTCCACTAATCAATGTGACATGAGCTCCTAATTGACGAGCAACTTTTGCTAGTGCATAGCCCATTTTTCCACTTGAATGATTTGAAATAAATCTCACTGGATCAAGTGGCTCTTGAGTAGGACCAGCGGTAATAAGAACATGCTTTCCAGCTAATGGATGAGGAGATGTCGCATATTCAATAGCATCAAGTAAATCTTCAATATCACTTAAATGTCCTCTTCCTTGATAACCACATGCGAGTTCACCAATTTCAGGTTCCACAATCTTAATATGATAAGATTTACAAATATCAAGATTTTTTTGAGTTGCAGTATTTTCATACATGTGTACATTCATTGCAGGAGCAATGATTTTTGGACATGTTGCTGCTAAAAAGGCGGAAGATAAAACATCGTCTGCTAAACCATGAGCAACTTTGGCAATAATATTTGCAGTTGCTGGAACAATAATAAAACAATCAGCATCCTTAACAATGTTAATGTGTTTAATTTGATAACCTGTTTCATCAAAATCATCAATTAAAACAGGTTTATGAATAAGTGCTCCAAAGGTAAGTGGTGTTACAAATTGAGCCGCATTTTTTGTCATAATAACTTCAATATTATAATTTTTCTTTTTTAAACGGGAAATAAGTTCACATGTTTTATATGCTGCAATACTTCCTGTTATACCAATAACAATTTTTTTCATAAAACCTCCAAGGGTGATTTTTACATCTATGCAACATTATAATATATTTTGAAATCCCATACAATGTATTTCATTCTTTTATTTTTTGGTTTTCATGATAAAATATCTTTAAAAGAAAAGAGGAGTGTTTATGAAGAAAATAGCTGTATTATGTAAAGATGGATTTGAAGAAATCGAAGCATTGACACCGGTTGATGTTTTAAGAAGAGCAAATGTTCATGTTGATTTAGTAGGTATGGATGATTTAAAGGTGACAAGTTCTCATCAAATTACAATTCAAATGGATTGCGTCTTTAATGATCAAATCAAAGAATATGATGGAATTGTTATTCCTGGTGGTTTACCTGGAGCAACAAATTTAAGAGATGATGCACGTGTTATTGAAATTGTTCAACAATTCAATCAGGAACATAAATTGATTGCTGCTATTTGTGCAGGACCAATTGTTTTAGCTAAAGCAGGTATTTTAAAAGATAAAATCTGTACTTGTTCTCCAGGTTTTGAAACACAACTTACCGGAGCTAATTATCAAGAAGCTATTGTTCAAAAAGATGATCATATTATTACAGGTAAAGGACCAGCGGCTGCCTTAGAATTTGGATATACTATTTTAGAAAGTTTAGGGTACGATTCATCAAACTTAAGACAAGGTATGCAATATGAATATCTTATGAACGTTGAAGCACATAAAGAATAAAATTGATAAATAGTAAAACGCTAATTTCGATAAGACCATTGATTTGAGAAAAGAAAATAATGAACATGGCAATGATTGAAAGACCGTAGGAAAACCATAAATAAATTTTGTGAGCTAAAATTGGCTCACTTTTTTGTTTATTTTTAATAAGATATGCTAAGAATAAAAGTGCAATGATAATGCAAGATAAAGGAATAAAAACATGTAAAGTTGAAAAGATTGGATAATTTTTATGATAGGGTAAAATTAATCCAATAAAAAAGAACAGAGAAAGAAAAATAATGAATTTTTTTAAAGAAGTTACTTTAAAAAAAGTTAAGCATAAAGAAAGAGTTAATAAAACACACCAAATGTAATAAAAAAAAGAAAATGACGTATTCATTAAACTTGTGTAGTTTTGATAAAGTGGATGATAAAAAAATAATAAGATGATTGAATAAATAAGTGTAATAATTTGCATAAAATTCCTCATTTCTAAAAAAATAAAAAGAAAAAACCTAAAAAATAACAATATATATAGTGAAGGAGGTAAAATAAATATGGAAAACAGTATATCACAAATTCATTTATTAAGTGTACACTTAAATGCTGAAAAAGACAGTGTTATTCGTAATTTAGAAGATATTCGGGCAGTCATGTCTGTTTCTTACAAAATTTGCGATAGTAATGCAATCAATTTAATGTTTCTAACGACTGTTAATGAAAAGGAACAATGTTTATTTCATCTAAAATGTGAGTATGCGTTTTTATGTAATGATTATCAAAATGAAAAAGAGATGATCATGTCAGCTGTAAGTGTTATTAGTCCAAAAGTAGAAGAAATTATAGCTTTGATGACATCACAAATGAAAAATAAAGCGAGCTAATTTCACATTTATCAAACCCTTTCATATAGTATAATGAGGTGGCATATGAAAGGGTTTATTGAAGTATATGATCAAAGAACACAATTTTTAAAAGATATTTTTTTAAGTCATGGTTATCAAATAAATGATAAACAAGCACAAAACCTTGATTTTTATGTTGTTAAAAATCAAAAGATAGATCATGACAATACGTTTTCTCTTAATAATATAAATACAAAATATATTATTAATAAAGATAAAGTTTTTAAACATTTAAATAATACTTTAACAGCAATGGGACTCTATTTAAAAATAATACAAGATAAAGCACATTATAATAATATACTTATTTTAGGCTATGGAGATTTAGCAAAACAGCTTGCAAATATTTTAAAAAGTAATTATGATATTACAATCTGTAATCGAAATAACAAGGATTTAGATGAAATAAAACAAATCTATCATCATTTGGATTTAAATGCTTTATCAGGAAAGTATGATTTAATTATTAATACGATTCCTGTTTGTAAAATCAATTATAAAAAATTAAAATATAAACAAATTTATGATTTGGCACAAACAGTTGAGGGTAAAGATTATCAATCACTAAGAAATATACCTAATTTATATTTTCCATATGAATCGGCATTATTGATGTTTCAATATATTCACGGAGTGATGAGACATGTTTAATGGAATGAAAATAGGGGTTGGGATTACAGGCTCTTTTTGTTCGTTAAGTAATTGTTTGAGATTTTTAAAGGAACTAAAAAAATATCCTGTAGATATTTATGTTTTTATAAGTGATCAAGTGAATTCTTGTGATACACGGTTTTTTAAGGCGAATCAGTTAATCATAGAAGTTGAAAAAATTATTGAAAAGAAGGTTATTTGTTCAGTTGTTGAAGCAGAAATTTTTGGGCCACAAATACCCTTGGATTTAATGGTAGTTTATCCATGCAGTGCCAATACATTAGCTAAAATGGCACATGGAATCAATGATAATGCGGTGACAATGGCTGTTAAATCAACACTTAGAAATCAACACAATATCGTTCTTGGTTTATGTAGTAATGACTTACTTTCAACAAGCGGAATGAATATGATGAAGATTTTTAATACAAAGCATTTTTATTTGGTGCCAATGTATCAAGATGATGTAATCAAGAAACCAAATAGTTTGATTGCACGGCGAGATTTAATTATTCAAACGATGATCAATGCATTGGTTGATAAACAAATTCAACCTTTATTTTTAATGAAGAAAGAGTAAATGATACTTTTTCTTTTGTTAATAATTTGTTAGAATAATAGCAAAGTGAGTGTAAGAAGATATAATTAAGGAGGAAATAATGAAAAAAAGTATTATAAAATTGATGCCAATTGGTGGTCAAGCTGAAAACGGTAAAAGCATGTACTGCTTAGAAATAGATGATAATTGGTTTATTATTGATGCAGGTTATCGTTTTCCAGAAGTCGATAAATTAGGAGTGGACGTTATTATTCCTAATTTTGATTATTTAAAAGATAATAAAGATAAAATTAAAGCTATATTTATTACGCATGGTCATGATGATGTAATGGGAGCACTTCCTTATTTATTACAAGAAGTGAATGTTCCTATTTATACAACAGATCTTACAGCTGATTTAATTGATCAATTATTACAAAGATATATGAGACATTCTCATGTTTCATATAAATATAAAATCAAAAGAGTAAATATGAATGCAACGATTAAAGTTGCTGGAGTTGAAGTGGACTTTTTCCCAATTACGCATTCTATTCCTGGAAGTGTAGGGTTAGCATTTTTAACAGATTATGGTTATATTGTCTATAGTAGTGAATTTATTATTGATTTTGGAGCGCCTGAAAGATTTAGATGTAATATTCAAAAGATGATGGAAATTGGTAAAAAAGGAGTTTTAGCTTTACTTTGTGAATCATCATATTCAAAAAATGATGGCTATACTTCTCCTAATCATAAATTAACTGCTAAAATAGAAAGTATTTTTGAAGATGCTTCAGGACGTATTATTATTTCAAGTTATGCACAAAATGCTTTTAGAACTCAAGAAATTGCTCAACTAGCTAAAAAATATAATCGTAAGATTTGTTTCTATGGAAGAGATAAATATGATAATACCAATTCTTTAATGAGAATTGCTAAAAATAAGAAAAAACCAATCTTGGATATTCATCCAGCTTGTATTGGTGATAATAATGATATTCAAAAAAATAAAGATAATGATAAATTGGTTGTTTTATTAAGTGGTAGTCCTCGTCGTATCTATCATGATATTTTAGATATTATCGATGGAGGAGATGATAAGCTTAAATTACAAGATAGTGATACATTTATTGTAGCTTCACCTGTTTTACCAGGGACTGAAAAAATAGCTAATAGAGCAATCAATGAACTTTATAAAACTGATACACATATTCACGTTTTGAAAAACAAAGAATTGCAATCTATGCATGCAAGTGAAGAGGATATTAAAGTATTGATTCAAATTTTAAATCCAAAATATTTCGTACCAATCAAAGGAGAATATCAACATTTTATTGCTGCAAGTGATGTTGCTAAAAAAATGAATATAAATGATGATCATATTGCTATTGTTGATAATGGAGAAATGATTACTTTTAAAGATGGAAAATTACAAAGTTATCGAGATTCTATTACAATTGAAGATGTGATGATTGATGGCCTTGGAATTGGTGATGTTGGTGTTAAAGTTATTGATGACCGAAATCAATTACAAAATGATGGTGTTGTTATTATTGGTATGACAATTGATGGTAAAACAAGAGAAATTGTTGCCAATACAGATGTACAAACAAGAGGTTTTATTTACTTAAAGGATTCAGAAAATGTTGTAAAAGGAATTATGAATATTGCTGAAACTGAGTTAGAGTCTTATAAAAATAAGACGGAAGAAGATATTAGAGATGTACGTCAAAATATTAAAGATAAAGTGAACAAATATATTATCAAAGAGACTGGCAAAAGACCTGTCATTTTACCAGTAATTATAGAATTATAAAAGCAAGGAATATCTTGCTTTTGTTTTGTTTTTTAAATATGATATGTAAAGAGGTGATATGATGGCTAAGACCGCAAGAAAAAGAAAAAGTAAGCAAGAACAAGTGAGTGAAGAATTAAAATTAAGAATTATTTGTTTATTTTTCATTTTTTTAGTAATTATTGCTGCTATGCAATTAGGAGTGATTGGAGACCACTTGAATTATGTTTTTATGTATGTATTTGGGAATTTAAATGGGATTATTTATCTTACTTGTATTCTTTTATTAGGATATATTGTTATTAAGGCGGATTTTCCTAAATTTAATGGTCCTAAGGCGGTAGGTCTTTATTTGCTCTTTATAGGTTTAACTTTATTTATTTCTGCTACGCCATCACTTACAGGGATAAAAGTCATACAGTCTTATTTTAATCAAGTTCCTTTAAATAGAGGAGGATTATTGGGGGCAGTTTTATATGGCTTTTTAAGTGCATTGTTTGATTATATGGGAGCAATCATTGCAGCGGTTTTTATTGTTGTAACAGGAATTATTTTATTAGGAAGTAAGTTTTATTTTGAACACAAAAAAGAAATTCAAAAAAGAGCAAAAAATAATTTTAATAAAACAAAAGATTCTTTAAAACAGCATTCAAATTATTTTGGAAATTTCTTTAAGAAAAAACAAAATAAGACAACTTTTTTTGATGATGCTATTTTCGAAGATGATGAAACCCCAACGACTATATTTGAAGAAATAGCGAAAGAAGATGTGACTTTGCCACAAGCTTTTACTTTTAATGATGAACATCAAGAAATAGAAATTGTTGATAAAGAGCCACCTATTCCATCGGTGGATGAAGAATTAGTTCAAAATGATCAATCACAAATTGAAGAACCAGTCATAGAGCATACAAATAAAAATTATCATTTACCACCGTTATCTCTTTTACATAATGTGGTTAATAAAAAACAAGGTGAAAATAAAAATCATGCTGTAGAAAGCGCTGAAAGATTAACAGCTGTTTTAAATGAATTTGGAGTTCATGCTTCTATTAATAATATTTCTATTGGCCCTTCAATTACAAAATATGAATTAAAATTAGAAACGGGGACAAGAGTCAATAAAATAATGTCTTTACAAGATGATATTAAATTAGCTTTAGCAGCTAAAGATATTCGTATTGAAGCGCCTATCCCTGGAAAACCAGCGGTTGGTGTTGAAATACCTAATTTAGTATCATCAATGGTTTCTTTTAAAGAAGTATTTAAAAACATTCCTGATAAATATAAAGACAATAAACTTGTTGTTCCTTTAGGAAAGGATGTTAATGGTCAAGTCATTTATGCAGAGCTTAATAAAATGCCTCATTTACTTATTGCTGGGGCAACAGGTTCAGGTAAATCTGTATGTGTTAATACGATCATTAGCAGCATATTAATGCGTGCGAAACCGGATGAGGTCAAACTTATTTTAGTTGATCCTAAAAAGGTTGAGTTATCCAATTATAATGGGGTTCCTCATTTATTAGCGCCGGTCGTTACTGATCCTAAAAAAGCAGCGGCCACTTTAAGAGAAACCGTTTCGGAAATGGAAAGACGCTATGATTTATTTGCAGGGGCAAATGTTAGAAAAATTGAAACGTATAATCAATATGTTGAAAAGAAAAATCAAGAAAATGATGCGGAACATCAATTAGAAAAACTTCCATATATTGTAGTAATTCTTGATGAAGTTGCAGATTTAATGATGGTAGCTAGTAAAGATGTTGAAGATTGTATTATGCGTATAGCTCAATTAGCACGTGCGGCTGGGATTCATTTAATTGTAGCTACACAAAGACCATCAACGGATATTATTACAGGTGTTATTAAGGCTAATATTCCATCAAGAATTGCTTTTGCTGTTTCTTCAAGTATTGATTCTAGAACGATTCTTGATTGTACAGGCGCAGAGAAACTTTTAGGAAAAGGAGATATGCTTTTTTTACCAATGGGATCGAATTCGCCGATTCGTGTGCAAGGAGCTTATGTTGATGATAGTGAAGTGGAAGCAATCACTTATTATACAACGAAACAACAAGAAGCCTCATATGATGAAAGATATACAAATGTAAAACCAATTTCTGCAGTAGCTGCTTCTAAAGAAGAACAAGAAGATGAAGAGTATGAAATGTGCAGAGCATTTGTTATTCAAGCACAAAAAGCGAGCACATCACTTTTACAAAGACAATTTAGAATAGGCTATAACAAAGCGGCCAGAATTATTGATCAATTAGAAGCGGATGGTATTATAGGTCCACAAATTGGATCTAAACCACGTGAAGTATATGTACGTGGATATAATGAAGAAGAAATTTAAAAACGGTATTTACCGTTTTTTTATTATGTTAACTGTTTTCAAATGTTTTTTTTAATGCTACAATGGTAGAGGAAAATTAAATGGAGGAAGAAGAACATGAAAAAATTATTCGCAAGTATTTTATGCTTAGGAATGATTTTTGGTGCTACTGGATGTACAAGTGGTGGCGATGATACTTATGAAATCGCAATGATCACTGACTCTGGATCAGTTACTGATAAATCATTCAATCAATCTGCTTATGAAGGTGTAAAAGAATTTGGTGAAAAAAATGATATTTCATATAAATATTATGCACCAAAAGATACTGATCAAGCTGGATTGTTATCTACAATTGATGATGCTGTAGATAATGGAGCAAAAGTTGTTGTAACTCCAGGATTCAACTTCTCTGGAGCTTTATACCAAGCTCAAGAAAAATATCCTGATGTTAAATTCGTTACTATCGACTTTGAACCACAAAAAGATGGTAGTGGAGAAACAAAAGTTGGAGATAATACAGTAAGTTATTTATTCTCTGAACAAGAATCTGGATATGTTGCTGGATATGCTGCTGTTAAAGAAGGATATACTAAATTAGGTTTCATGGGTGGTATGGCTTTACCAGCTGTAGAAAACTATGGTGTTGGTTACCTTCAAGGTGCTAGTGATGCTGCTAAAGAAATGAATGTTAATGTTGATGTTAACTATACATATACTGGTACATTCTCTGAATCACCAGATATCAAATCTAAAGCTTCATCATGGTATGCAGGTGGAACTGAAGTCATCTTCTCATGTGGTGGACAAATTTGTAACTCGATTTTCGCTGCTGGACAAGAAGCAGGTAAATATACTATTGGTGTAGATACTGATCAAAGTGGTGAATCTGATACTGTTATTACTTCTGCATTAAAAGATGTAAAAGGTGCTACTATTGAAGCTTTAAATGCATATAAAAAAGATAAATTCCAAGGTGGAAAAACAGTTACTTTGAAAAATACAGGTGGTATTGTTTATCCAGGATTATTAAAGAACTTCTCTAAAGAAAATCATGATACTGTTGATAAAAAAATCAAAGATGGTTCTTTAGAATTAAAATCATCTGCTGATGTTGATGAAAAAACTGGAGATCCTTCAGGAATTTCATTTGATAATTTAACAGTTAATTTTGAATAAGATAAATTGGGATGTTATGAAATAATTTAAAATCATAACGTCCTTTTTTGTTATGAAAAAACAAAAATTCTTTTCTATATTTATAAATTCATGTATAATTGTATCGAAAAGGGGGAAGCTTAATGTCATATGCAATAGAAATGCTTAACATAACGAAAGAGTTTCCTGGTATCAAAGCAAATGATAATGTTACCTTGCAAGTTGAACAAGGTGAAATACATGCATTGTTAGGAGAAAATGGTGCCGGAAAATCGACGCTGATGTCTATTTTGTTTGGTTTATATCAACCAGATGAAGGACAAATAAAAATTAATGGAGAACCTGTTGAAATTAATGATCCCAACGATGCTAATAAATATAACATTGGTATGGTTCATCAACATTTCAAACTTGTACATAATTTTACAGTACTTGAAAATATTATTTTAGGTATTGAAGAAACAAAGCATACTTTTATTCAAAAAGGTGCGGCAAGAAAAAAAGTTATTGAATTATCTCAAAAGTATAAATTAAATGTTGATCCAGATGCTTTAATTTCGGATATTACTGTAGGAATGCAACAAAGGGTTGAAATTTTGAAAATGTTATTTAGAGATAATAATGTTTTGATTTTTGATGAACCTACTGCGGTATTAACACCTCAAGAAATCGATGAACTAATGATAATTATGAAAGATTTAGCAAAAGAAGGTAAATCTATCATTTTTATTACTCATAAATTAAATGAAATTAAAGCGGTAGCTAATCGTTGTACAATATTAAGAAAAGGTAAATATATTGGTACAGTTGATGTAGCTTCAACATCTGCTGAAAAATTATCAGAATTAATGGTTGGTCGAAAAGTTAACTTTATTGTAGAAAAAGATGAACCTCAAATTGGTGATACAGTTCTTGAGGTAAGAGATCTATGTTATAAACCAGCTCATTCGTCCAAGAATGTTTTAAATAATGTTTCATTCAATGTACGTCGAGGAGAAATCGTTTGTATTGCGGGAATTGATGGGAATGGACAAACAGAACTTGTTTATGCATTATCAGGTCTTATTAAACATAACAGTGGGCAAATTCTATTAAATGGAGAAGATTTATCTCATGAAAGTATTCGTTCACGTTCTTTAAAAGGAATGGCTCATATTCCAGAAGATCGTCATAAACATGGTTTAGTATTAGATTATAATCTAGCCGAAAACTTTATCTTAAAGAGTTATTTTGATCCAAAATATCAAAATAAAGGTTTTATTAAATTTGATAAGATGTATGAAACAGCTAATAAGTTAATTGAACAATATGATGTTCGTTCTGGTGAAGGTGCAAAATCTATTACGAGAGGAATGTCAGGAGGAAATCAACAAAAAGCAATCATTGCTAGAGAGGTTGAATCTAATTCGGACTTATTAATTGCTGTACAACCAACACGTGGATTAGACGTTGGTGCTATTGAATTTATTCATAAACAACTTGTTAAACAAAGAGATGAAAATAAAGCTGTCTTACTTGTTTCATTAGAATTAGATGAAGTTATGAATGTTTCAGATCGTATTTTAGTAATGTATGAAGGTGAAATCGTTGCTAATTTAGATCCAAAACAAATTGATGAAAAAGAATTAGGACTTTATATGTCAGGAAGTAAACGAGGTGAAGGATATGAAAAATAGTGAGTCAAAACAAAATCTGATAGCTTCTTTACTTGCTATATTAATTGGATTGTTTATAGGATTTATCGTTATTTTAATAGCAAATCCATCTCAAGCTTTTAGAGCAATGGGTATTATGATGTCTGGGGGATTTTATAAAGGATTAAGAAGTACAGGACAAGTTCTTTATTCTGCAATTCCAATTATGATGACTGGGTTATCTGTTGCATTTGCATTTAAATGCGGTAACTTTAATATTGGGACAACTGGTCAATATACAGTTGGTGGCTTTGTGGCATTATTTTTAGCCAATACGCTTTATCAAACTGTACCTGATTCATTATTATGGATCATTTGTTTAATTGCTGCTGGACTTGCCGGAGCAATTTGGGCATTGATTCCCGGAATTTTAAAAGCGTATAGAAATGTTAATATTGTTATTTCAGGTATCATGTTTAACTATATTGGTATGTATCTTGTTATTGAGGGTGTTAAAGCTTTTATTTATGATTCAGCTGGTGCTCGTTCTCAAACATCTAAGATTGCTGTTCCTAAAATGGGATTAAATCATATTTTCCCAGGCTCAGATGTTAATGGTGGTATTATTATTGCTATTGCATTATGTATCGTTGCTTATATTATTTTAAATAAAACAACATTTGGTTATGAATTAAAAGCATGTGGTTATAATCCAGAAGCAAGTCGTTATGCTGGGATGTCTGAAAAGAAAATTGTTATTTTATCAATGGTTATTTCAGGATTTTTCTCGGGTATTGGTGGTGGACTTGTTTATATCGGAGGAACAGGTAGAGCCTTTACAACTGCTGAAGTCACACTTCCAGAAGGATTTAATGGAATTCCAGTTGCATTGTTAGGAATGAACAGTCCACTTGGATGTATTTTAGCGGCATTATTTGTTTCATATATTAATGTTGGTGGAAATTATATGCAAGCATGTAATATTCCAGTTGAAATTATTGATGTCATTTCAGCGGTTATTATTTACTTTAGTTCATTTGCTTTAATGATCCGTTTATATTTACAAAATCATGAAAAGAAAAAACATAAAAAAGAAGTTGCTGTTGAAGGGGGTCAAGAATAATGGATATTATTTTAAATGTCTTAAATCAAACATTAGTCTTTACAGTTCCTCTTTTAGTAGTTGCTTTAGGTGGGATGTTTAGTGAACGAAGTGGTGTTGTTAATATCGCGTTAGAAGGAATCATGATTGGTGGAGCATTCGTGGGGGTTTATTTCATTTATTTAATGCAATCAACAAACACAACAATGAATCCGCAATTATTATTGATTTTAGCATTAATTGTAGCTGGTATTTTTGGGGCTTTGTTAAGTTTACTTCATGCTTTTGCAGCGATTAACTTAAAAGCCGATCAAACAATTTCAGGAACTGCAATTAATATGTTAGCTCCTGGATTGGGTTTATTCTTAGCTAAATTGATTTTCAATGGAAATTCAAGTGTACCTTTTTCAAATACATTTAGAATTCATGAAATTCCTGTCTTATCACAAATTCCAATTTTAGGACCTATCTTATTTAAAGGTGCTTATATTACAACTTATCTTGGAATTGTTATTTTGATTTTATCGGTTATTTTCTTAAATAAAACAAAAGCAGGATTAAGATTACGTGCTTGTGGTGAAAATCCTCAAGCTGCTGATGCTGCAGGTGTAAGTGTTTATAAATATCGTTATATGGGTGTTCTGTTATCTGGTTTTCTAGGTGGTATAGGTGGACTTATTTATATCATCCCAATTTCAACTGTATTTAATAGTGATGTTGGTGGTTATGGATTCTTAGCTCTTGCAATCTTGATTTTTGGTAACTGGCAACCATATCGTATTGCTACTGCTTCATTATTCTTTGGAATTATGAAGACATTAGCATATACTTATACAGCAATTCCATTTTTATCAGCATTAGGTTTCCCAAGTGTTGTTTATAAACTTATTCCTTATGTAGCAACATTGATTTTATTAGCGTTTACTTCTAAAAATTCTGCTGCTCCTAAGGCTTCAGGGATTCCTTATGATAAATCAAAACGTTAAAATATTTGAAAGTATTGTTTCTTAGGAAATAATACTTTTTTATTTTTTTGATTATTTGTGTATAATAGATGAGAATGAAAGGAAATGATTATGGAAAAAGTTTATAAAATGCCAGGGTATGATTTACATTTGATCCCTACAAATAAATTTAAAAATATTACAATTTCATTAAAATTACAAAATACACTAGATGAAAAAACGGTTGCTAAAAGAACATTACTATCTTTTATGTTGACTACGGGTACAGAAAAATATCCCTCAACACAAGAACTTTCTATATATTTAGAAAGCATGTATGGTATGAAATTAGGAGCTAATGTTGTTACTAAAGGTAAGAGTCATATTATTAATATTAATTCAATCTGTATTAATCAAGAATATTTACCTTACAAAGAAGATCTTATTCAACAGCAAATCCAATTGTTAAATGATATTTTCTTTAAACCTAATGCCTCAAAAACAGTTTTTGATCAAACAATGTTTGAAAGAAAGAAAAAAGAATTGGTTGAACGTCTTATTAATAATCAAGATGATAAATTTTATTATAGTTTAGAAAAAATGTTTGAATATATGGGAAAGGGGACATGTTTAGGGATTTCTTCTCATGGAAATATTGAAGATATAAAAAAAATTGAAAATGAAGAATTATTTTCGTATTTTAAGGAATGTATAAAAAATGACCAAAAACATATTTATGTAGTTGGAAATGTAGATGAATCTATTGTTCATGTCTTTGAAAATTGTTTATCTTTTGAAAAGAATAATTCAATTTTTGAAAGTGTATATTCATTTGAAAAAAATAGAAAAGATTTATTAGAAATCATCGAAAAGCAAGATGTTACACAAGCTAAACTTAATATGGGATATCGTATATCAGTAAATTACAATCACCAAAATCATTATGCTTTTGTAGTATTTAATGCGATTTTTGGTGGAATGAGTCAATCTAAATTATTTAAAGTTGTTAGAGAGAAAAATTCATTATGTTATTATATTTCTTCAAGTTATGATGCTTTTAATGGAGTGATGGTCATTACAGCTGGCATAGAAGGAAAAGATTATCATCAAACCGTTCAATTAATTAAAGAACAATTAAAAGAAATGCAAGATGGTTGCTTTGATCAAGATGATATTGATACTGCAAAATTAATGATTAAAAATTCTATGAAAAAAACAAACGATGAACCATTAAGTCAAGTTGCCGTTCAATACAATAGAGATATTACGGGAAAAAAAGAAACAAATGAACAATATTTAGAAAAAATTGAAAATGTTACTTATCAAGATATTGTAGATGTTTGTCAAAATATTGAACTTGATACAATATTTTTGTTGAAAGGGAGAAATGAGTAATGGAAAAAATATATTATCAAACTTTAAAAGAAACGTTATTTCATGAGAAATTGGAAAATGGTTTAGAAGTATATTTGTTACCTAAAATTGGTTTTGAAAAAACATATGGTTTATTTTCAACAAGATTTGGATCGATTGATACAACTTTTGTACCTTTAGGACAAAAAGAAATGATAAAAGTCGAAGACGGAATTGCTCATTTTTTAGAACATAAAATGTTTGATATGGAAAATGGGGATGCTGCTGATGAGTTTGCTAAACTTGGGGCAAGTTCAAATGCGTTTACATCATCAAGTCGTACGGCCTATTTATTTTCAACGACAACAAATGAAAATGATTGTGTTGAACTTTTACTAGATTTTGTACAAAGTCTAAATATTACAGACGAAAGCGTAGAAAAAGAAAAAGGAATTATTTGTCAAGAAATAAAAATGTATGATGATGACCCAGATTGGCGTGTTTATTTTGGAGCTATTGCCAACTTGTATCATAAACATCCTGTTAAGATTGATATTGCTGGAACTTGTGAAACTGTTAATAATACGTATAAAGATATGTTGGAACTTTGTTATCAAACTTTTTATCATCCACATAATATGATGCTTTTTGTTGTAGGTAATATTAATCCTGAAGAATTAATAGGTGTCATTAAAGAAAATCAAAATAAAAAGCATTTCTTATCTGAAAATGCAATTCAAAGATTAAAAATAGAAGAACCAACATCAGTGGCTGTTAAAGAACAAATTGATACAATGCAAGTTGAAATGAATAAATTGATTGTTTCTATTAAAATTAATGAAATTCTTGATGATCCTCAAGATAAAATTAAAAGAGAATTAGCTTTAAATTTATTATTTGATTTATATTTTTCTAAAAGTTCTTCGTTATATAACGAATGGTTAGAAAAAGGGTATATTAATGAAACATTTAGTGCAAGTTTTACGCAAGAAAGAGATTATGCTTTTATTTTAATGGGTGGAGATCAAGATGATTATGAATTATTGCAAAAGACAATTTTTAATTTTATAGATCATGTTCAAGATTTAGAAGTAGCAGAAGATGACTTTGAAAGAATTAAAAGAAAAACAATTGGAAACTTCATCAATAGTTACAATAGTCCAGAAAGTATTGCAAATACTTTTAGCCGTTATTATTTTGAAGGGATTTGTTCATTTGATTTAGTAGATTATGTAAGTAAAATGACATTGGCAGATATAAATGAAGTAAAAAGATACTTTAATAAGGAATATGCTTCAAGCTATATTGTTAAAAAAGATAAATAAAGGGGTATATTTAAAAATAATTTATGGTATAATGTAATGCGACTAGAGAGTGTAAATAAATTTCCTACACATTAGATACGGGAACCTGATCTAAATAATGGTGTTGAAAGCCTATCTTTGAATAGGAATCCTAAAATTATTTAAAGGTGCCCACCTGTACGTAACAGGGATAATCTAAAAGCTCTCTAGTTTTTTATTTAAAAGGAGAAATCAAAATGGCAGCAATAGATCAAAAACTTATAGATAGAATAAATGTTTTAGCTAAAAAGAAAAAAGAAGGTACAATTACTCCTGAAGAATTAAAAGAACAGGATAAATTGAGAAAAGAATATATTAAGCTTTTTAGAGAAGGATTTAAATCTCAATTAAAAGCAATTAAAGTTGTAGATGAAAAAGGAAATGATATAACACCGCTTAAATTAAAACAAGAAAAATTAAAAAATTAAGGAATTCTAGTAGAAGATATTTAATTTTTATAGAAAATGTGTATAATATGTCTTGACTTATTTAAAAATGGGAGAAAATGTAAATGGATATTTCAAATTTATCAATCGCAACAATTAGAAGTTTAGGAATCGATACAATCAATAAAGCAAATTCTGGACATCCAGGAATGGTTCTTGGATCAGCACCTGCTTTATATACATTGTTTAATAAAGAACTAAACATTTATAACAAAGAAGCTGAATGGATTAATAGAGATCGTTTCGTTTTAGCAAGTGGACATGCTTCTGCACTTTTATATAGCATGTTACATTTGACAGGGTTTGATGTTACAATCGATGATCTAAAGAATTTTAGACAATTGAATTCTCGTACACCTGGGCATCCAGAAATTGAAATGACACATGGTGTTGATGCTTCAAGTGGACCATTAGGACAAGGTATTCCAATGGCAGCTGGAATGGCAATGGCTGAAAAATTTTTAGCAAGTCAATATAACAAAGAAAACTTTGATATTATTGATCATTATACATATGTTTTATGTGGTGATGGCGATATGCAAGAAGGGGTTACTTATGAAGCGGCATCTCTTGCAGGTCATTTATCATTAGGTAAATTAATTGTTTTATATGATGCAAATAAGGTTACTTTGGATGGACCTTTATCAATGTCATTTAGTGAAAATGTAAAAAAACGTTATGAAGCTTGTAATTGGCAAGTTTTAGAAGTTAAAGATGGAAATGACATTAATGAAATTCATAAAGCTATTAAAAAAGGTAAAAAAGAACAATTCAAGCCAACTTTAATTATTGTAAATACAGTTATTGGATTTGGTTCAGCAAATCAAGGAACAAATAAAGTTCATGGTGCACCATTAGGTAAAGAAGATGGTAAAAACGCTAAATTATCTTATGGTTTTGATCATGATGAATTCTATGTACCTGAAGAAGTATATGAAGATTTTAAAAAGAAAACAATTAAAAGAGGAAAATCTAAATTTAATAAATGGAATAAATTATTCAATGAGTATAAAGAACAATATCCAACAGAAGCAAAACAATTAGAAGATGCTATTGCTGGTAAATATTCTTTAAACATTGATGACCTTTTAAAGAATTATCCTGTAGGACATAATGACGCTACAAGAAATACTTCATTAGAAGTTATTCAAGAAGTTGCTAAACAAAATCCAACTTTCTTATCGGGAACTGCAGACTTAGCTAGTTCAACAAAAACAAAAATTAAAGATGAAGATGACTTTAGTGTTGAAAATTATAATGGACGTAATTTAGTATTTGGAATTCGTGAGTTTGCAATGGTTGCTATTATGAATGGTATGACATTGCATAAAGGTGTAAAAGTTTCAGCTGGTGGTTTCTTAGTATTCTCTGATTATTTCAAAGCAGCAGTAAGAATGGCTTGTTTAATGAAATTACCAATTATTTTACCATTATCTCATGATTCTATTGCAGTTGGTGAAGATGGGCCAACTCATCAACCAATTGAACAGTTTGCTATGTTAAGATCAATTCCAAATATGCATGTTATTCGTCCAGGAGATGCCGTAGAAATGGCAGCAGCATGGAAATTAGCGATTGAATCAACTGAAAATCCTACAGCACTTATTCTTACAAGACAAAATGTAGAAACAATGGAAAATAGTTCTGTTGAAGGTGTAAGCAAGGGTGCTTATGTTATTGGTAAAGAAGAAAATCATTTAGATGCTATCATTATTGCATCTGGATCAGAAGTTAACTTAGCTATGAAAGCTAAAAAAGTACTTCTTGAAAAAGGTATTGATGTACGTGTTGTATCTATGCCATGTCAAGAATTCTTTGACCAACAAGATGAACAATACAAAGAAGCTGTTTTACCAAATGCAATGCGTAAACGTTTATCAGTAGAAATGGCTAGTTCATTTGGATGGCATAAATATGTTGGTTTAGATGGTATAACAATGTCTATTGATGAATTTGGTAAAAGTGCTCCAGCACAAGATGTTATCCAATCTTATGGATTTACTGTTGATGGAGTCGTAGAAAATATTGAAAAATTATTAAAATAAAGGGAGTACTCCCTTTTTTTTACATTCTTCCCTTGATTGTTATGATACCTTAGTAATAGGTGATTGAGATGAAATATGTTATATATGAATACGAAGAAGGTATAAAACAATTATTTGAAAAGTATCCAAATTTAAAACAATATTTTGATAATCTTACATTAGATAATGATTTTATGAATAAATTTATAAATTGCGTCTATAACAGTGTTGATTATATGAATGAACTTATTTATAAAGAATTGCACAATAGAAAAGAATATCATCGAGTTGGGAAAATGCATATATTTGAAAATGAACTTACACATGAAATAAGTCGTTTATATGTTGAAAATTATAAAATTATTATTGAATCGAAAGATAAAACAAACATATTCTTTGATATTCTCTATCATAATTTAAAAAGTTATGTTATAATAGACGAGAATTTGTAAGGGAGGTATTATCTATGTTATATGCAATTCTTGGATTAATCGTTGGATTAATTGCTGGGTTCTTTGCGTCTCGTTATTTCTTTAAAAAACAATTACAAAAAAATCCACCTATCAATGAAAAAATGATTCGTGCTATGTATATGGAAATGGGAAGAAAACCAAGTGAGGCTCAAATTAAAAGAATCATGGCTTCAGTTAAATCACAATATAAATAAGGGGATACCCTTATTTTTGTTTATATGAAAATATATATTACTAGACATTCCTTAACTGCATGGAACGAAGAAAAAAGACTACAAGGATGGAAAGACTCACCGCTTACTAAGCAAGGGAAAGAAGATGCTTTAAAATTAGGTGAATATATGAAAACAATACATATTGATCAAGTATATTCTTCGCCTTTATTAAGAGCAAAATCTACAGCTAGACTTATTTTTAAAAATGAAAATATTATTGAAGATAGTCGTTTAAAGGAAATGAACTTCGGTGATTATGAAGGAGAATATATTCAAGATTTAAAAAAGAAACATGATTATTTTTGTTTGTGGCATCAACCGCAATTGTCATTTTCTTTGCCAAATGGAGAAACATATGAAGAAGTTGTTTTTCGTTTGAATGATTTTATTTTAGAAAAATATAACGAAGATCCTCAACAAACAATTTTTATAACAATTCATGGTATGTTATTTACAATATTACATGGAATTTTTTTAGATTTACCTGTTGAACGATTAAATGAAGTTAATCAAGAAATTGTAAGAGGATGTTCGCTTTCGTTGTTTGAATTTGATGGAAAAAAACATAAAATAGATTTTATTGGGAAAGATTGTTTTTTAACACCTTTAAAAGAAAAAATTAGTTATAAATAAAAAAGATTAGTTTAACGATCATAAACTAATCTTTTTTACATCCATTGAATTTTTGATTCAGTATGATTTTTAATACGTTTGATATTATCTTTATGTCTATAAACTAATAAGATAACAGCTACAAGCATGCATAATTTTGCTGTTATGGACACCGCTAGAAACGGTGTAATACATAAAACAATCAAAGCAGTAGAGATTGAAGATAAAGATACATATTTTGATATTTTTAAAACAAGTAAAAATACAACAATAGCAACAACTGCATATAATGGTTCAATACATAAAAAATAACCTAGACTTGTTGAAACAGCTTTCCCTCCTCGAAATTCAGCAAAGATAGGATAACAATGTCCAAAAATACATGCTAATCCAGCGATATATTTAATATCAGGATTTAAATTGAATTTTAAAGATAAATAACTACTTAAATAAAATATAATAACTGCTTTAAGAGCATCTAGTACAATTACAGAAATACCTGCTTTTTTTCCTAAGACTCTGCCAGCATTTGTTCCTCCTAAATTGCCCGAGCCACTTTCTCTAACATCCGTATTATAAAATACTTTTCCAATAACAAGGGCAAAGGGGATAGAACCGTATAAATAACCTAATAGAATCAATAATATTTCATACATTTTTATCACCAAGCTAAATTATACAGTTATCCTATAAAAATGCAATTAAACTTTGAAAAAAAACAAGAGTATTGATATAATAGTTCAAGTATAACAAAAGGAGTGATTATATGGCAAAAAAGAATACATATGATGAGTCAAATATACAGATTCTAGAAGGATTAGAAGCAGTTAGAAAAAGACCTGGTATGTATATTGGATCTACAGATAGTAGAGGATTACATCATTTAGTTTGGGAAATTGTTGATAATGCAATAGATGAAGCTCTTTCTGGATATGGTAATTTAATAGAAGTCACTATTTGTAAAGATAATAGTATTATGGTACAAGATCATGGACGTGGAATGCCAACAGGCATGCATGCTTCAGGAAGGCCAACAACAGAAGTTATTTTGACAATTCTTCATGCAGGGGGTAAATTCTCTGAAGATGGTGGTTATAAGACTTCGGGAGGCCTTCATGGGGTAGGTGCTTCTGTTGTTAATGCACTTTCTCATTGGTTAGAAGTGACTGTTTGTAGAGATGGAAAGATTTTTAAGCAACGTTTTGAAGATGGCGGAGAAACAATAGGAAAATTAACAGTTATTGGAAAAACAAAAGAAACGGGAACATTGATTCATTTTTTACCAAATGATCAAATTTTTTCAACAATAGAATTTAATTATAAAACAATTAGTGAAAGACTAATGGAAAGTGCTTTTTTATTAAAAGGCATCAAAATTGTTTTAAAAGATGAAAGAACTGGAAAAATGGATGAATTCCATTTTGAAAATGGATTAGAAGCATTTATTGATTATTTAAATACTAATAAAGATGTACTTCATCCAACAATTTCTATTGAAGGTGAACAAAATGGGATGGAAGTAGATATTGCTTTACAATTTACTTCTGGATATCAAGAAACGACATTATCATTTGTTAACCTTGTAAGAACGGGTGATGGTGGAACACATGAAACAGGTTTTAAATCTGGACTTACAAAAACATTCAATGATTATGCGAGAAAATATGGTCTATTAAAAGAAAAAGATAAAAATTTAGAAGGAAATGATGTACGAGAAGGGCTTTCAGCGATTATTTCCATTAAAGTTCCTGAACATTATTTACAATTTGAAGGGCAAACAAAATCAAAATTAGGAACACCAGAAGCTAGAAATATTGTAGATAGTATCGTATATGAAAAATTATCTTATTTCTTAGAAGAAAATAAAGAAATTGCAGATAATCTTGTTAAAAAAATGATTAAAGCTGCTCAAGTAAGGGATGCAGCAAGAAAAGCAAGAGAAGCAGCAAGAAAAGGAAAAGGTGCAAGACAAGAAAGAATATTAAGTGGGAAATTAGCTCCTGCTCAAACTAAAAATAAAAAGAAAAATGAACTTTATTTAGTCGAAGGGGATTCTGCCGGAGGTAGTGCTAAACAAGGACGAGATAGAAAATATCAAGCAATTTTACCTTTAAGAGGAAAAGTTTTAAATAGTGAAAAAGTATCCTTACAAGATATTTTGAAAAATGAAGAACTTGCGACATTAATCAATACTATTGGTGCTGGATTTGGTGCAGATTTTAAAGTTGAAGATAGTCATTATGATAAAGTTATTATTATGACTGATGCAGATACGGATGGGGCCCATATCCAAATATTATTATTAACTTTCTTCTATCGCTATATGAAAGATTTGATTACAGCAGGGAAAGTTTATATTGCTCTTCCACCTCTTTATAAAGTATCTAAAAAAAGTGGAAAAAAAGAAGAGGTTATTTATTGTTGGGAAGATTATGAACTTGAAGATGCTAAAAAGAAAATTGGCAGAGGATACAATGTTCAACGTTATAAAGGTCTAGGGGAAATGAATGCTTCTCAATTATGGGAAACGACCATGGATCCCGAAACAAGAACCTTGATTCAAGTTTCAATTGATGATGCTGCTGTGGTTGAACGTAATGTGACTGTTTTAATGGGTGATAAAGTTGAGCCAAGACGTGAATGGATTGAACAAAATGTACAATTTACATTAGAAGATAATTATCAAATTTAGGAGGTTTTTATGTCTGATAAAAAAATTGTAATGAATTTAGAAGCAATCATGGGTGATCGCTTTGGAAAATATTCAAAATATATTATTCAAGAACGTGCACTTCCTGATGTACGTGATGGATTAAAACCTGTTCAACGTAGAATTCTTTATTCAATGAATAAAGAAGGAAATACGGCTAATAAACCTTATCGTAAGTCGGCAAAAACGGTAGGGAATGTTATTGGTAATTATCATCCTCATGGTGATATGTCAGTTTATGATGCAATGGTTCGTCTTTCGCAAGAATGGAAAATCAGAGCACCATTAATTGATATGCAAGGAAATAATGGATCAATTGATAATGATCCTGCTGCAGCTATGCGTTATACAGAGGCTAGACTTTCACCAATTGCAAGTGAATTATTAAGAGATTTAGATAAAGATACTGTATTAATGTCTTTAAACTTTGATGATACAGAGTATGAACCAACGGTTTTACCAGCTGCATATCCTAATCTTTTAGTCAATGGATCTACTGGAATATCAGCTGGATATGCAACAGATATTCCACCACATAATTTACAAGAAGTTATTGATGCAACAATTCATCGAATTAAATATCCTCATTGTCATTTAGATAAATTAATGGAATTTATCAAAGGGCCTGATTTTCCTACAGGCGCTATTGTTGAAGGATTAGATGGTATTAAAAAGGCATTTGAAAAAGGAAAAGGAAAAGTTATTGTTCGAGCAAAAACTGAAATTATTGAAGAAAAAAACATGAATCAAATTGTGGTTACTGAAATTCCTTATGAAGTCAATAAAGCTGAATTAGTAAGAAAAATTGATGAGATTCGTTTTAATAAGAATATTGATGGTATTTTAGAAGTAAGAGATGAATCAGACAGAGAAGGTTTGAGAATTGTTATTGATTTGAAAAAGACTGTAAATGTTCAAAATACTCTCAATTATTTTTATAAAAATACCGATTTACAAAAAAACTATAACTATAATATGGTAGCCATTAAGGATAAAAGACCGGTTTTAATGGGAATTGAAGAAATTCTAGATGGTTATATTGATCACCAAATTGATGTTGTAACACGAGCAAGTTTATATGATTTAAATAAAGCAAATGAACGTTTGCATATTGTTGATGGGTTAATTAAAGCAATTTCTATTTTAGATGATGTTGTTAAAACAATTCGTGCGTCAAAAGATAAAAGCGATGCAAAAAACAATTTAATAAAACAATATGCATTTTCTGAAAAGCAAGCAGAAGCAATTGTGATGTTACAACTTTATCGATTGACTAATACTGATATTGTTTCTTTACAAGAAGAAAAAGCAGAACTTGAAAAACGTGTTCAAAGATTGAATGAAATATTAGAAAGTGATGATGTTTTACGACAAGTCATCATTAAACGTCTTAAAGAAATCAAACAAAAATATCCTATGCCTCGTTTAACACAAATTAAAGAAGAAGTTAGTGAAATTAAAATTGATGAAAAAGCTATGATTATTTCTGAAGATATTTATGTATCTGTTACTAGAGATGGTTATATTAAACGTATTTCACAAAGATCAATGAAAGCAAGTACGAATATTCCATTTGGTAAAAAAGAAGATGATATTCTTATTTCTTTACATCATGCAAATACTTTAAATCATGTATTATTATTTACTAATAAAGGAAATTATTTATTTGTACCAGTTCATAAAATAGAAGAATTTAAATGGAAAGATTTAGGTAAACATGTAAGTTATCTTGTAAAAGTAGGTGCAGATGAAAAAATTATTTCTTCAATTCTTGTTCAAGATTTTAATTTACCTCTTTATGTTTTAATGGCAACAAAAAATGGTCAAATCAAAAGGACGCTTTTAAAAGATTTTGAAGTTTCTAGATATTCAAAAGCAATCACATGCATGAAAGTAAAAGAACAAGATACTATGATTTGTGCTTTACTTACTGATAACCAACAAGGAATATTTATTGTTTCTAAAGCTGGCTATGGTGGATTATATAGTGAACAAGAAGTATCGATTGTTGGTTTAAAAGCTGCAGGTATAAAAGCTCTTAATTTAAAAAATGATTCAATAGCAGCGGTTGATGTGTTTGATCCTTTAGAAAATTATTCAGTATTGATTCTTAGTGAAGACGGTCAAATGAAACGTTTAAAATTGAATGATATACCAGCATGTAAACGTACAACTAAAGGAACAACATTGTATAAAAATTTAAAAACGAAAACAATTTATGTAAAGAATGCATTTGTACTTTCATCTAAAGAAAGTGCTTCTGTCTATACTTCAAAATCTAAAGAGTATTCATTTAAGCCAACAGATTTCAATAACGCTTCATTAGAATCAAGATTTTCATCGTTTATTAAGTTAGAAAAAGACGAAACTATTTTATGGAGTCAAATAAATCGAGTAATCACAACAAATGATTATGATATAAAAAAAGAAAATCAAAATTTACAAAGTGGTGTTATTGAATTAAAAGAAAGTAAAGAAAAAACTTTATTAGATGATTTTGATATTCAAGAAGTTCCTATTAAAAAAGAAACATCTAATTCAAAAAAGAAAAATACAATTAAATATAAAAAGATTACGTTAGAAGATATTTTAAATGATGACGAGTTTTAAAAGAAGGATGATTGATTATCCTTCTTTTTCTTGTAAATAACATTTTAATAATTTAATTAATGCTCTTTTTTCTATTCGAGAAATATAAGAACGTGAAATGTGATACTCTTTAGCAATTTCTTTTTGGGTCATTTTTTTAGATGAATTTAGACCATAGCGTTTTATTAAAATATCTTTTTCTTTTGAAGTTAATACATCAAAACATTGAATAAGCTTTTGAAGATTATCAGCATCATATATTTGATCTAAAATAGGTTTTTCCTTATTATCAATTAAATCTTCCAAAACAACTTCACTGCCATCTTTATCAACTCCAATTACTTCATTTAAAGAAACTTCTTGATTTATTTTTTTTGCTGATCTTAAATGCATTAGAATTTCATTTTCTATGCATTTTGAAGCATAAGTTGCTAATTTGGTTTTTTTATCAATACTGTAACTATCGATGGCTTTAATAAGTCCAATAGTGCCAATTGAAATGAGATCTTCTTGCAAATCTCTATTGTTATTATATTTTTTGGCAATATGGGCAACAAGCCTAAGATTCTTTTCAATAAGTAGATCTCTGGCGGCTTTATCGCCATTACATTTTTTTTGTAAGTAAAATTGTTCTTCTTTGAAAGTGAGTGGTAAATCAAAAGTTTTAGATTTGATATAAGATATAAAGTAAGCATTATTCAATAATGAAAGTAATAAAGAAAATATGTTGATCACCTCATTATAATTAATGCTATTTTTGACAAAAAATGATAAATAAAATTAATATTTCTTTTGCTTAACATTTCTTTAAAAATCAAGTATAATAGAGTACAATTGTTATGTGATAAAGAGAGGTAATTTATGGAAGAGTTAAGATGTTATGGCTGTGGAGCTATTATTCAAAGTGAAGATGAAAAAAAGATTGGTTTTGTTCCTAAAAATGCACTAGATCGAAGTCAAGTATTATGTAAAAGATGTTTTCGTTTAAAAAACTATCATCAATTACAAGCAACAAATTTATCAGATGATGATTTTCTTGAAATTTTGAATAAAATTGGAGAAAAGGATTGTTTAGTTGTTTATCTTGTTGATTTATTTGATTTCAATGGAAGTTTAATTCAAGGATTGGTTCGTCATATTAATTATAATGATGTCATTGTTGTTGGTAATAAGAGGGATATTTTACCTCGTTCAATCAAAGATACGAAAATTATTCATTGGTTGAGAAGACAACTTAAATTAGAGGGAATTAAACCGTTAGATGTGTTACTTACAAGTGGGAAAAAGAATTATCATTTAGATGAATTAATGCAAATGATTGATCGATATAGAAAAGGTAGAGATGTTTATGTTGTAGGAGTTACTAATGTTGGTAAATCATCTTTAATCAATTCTTTATTGAAAGCCTATAGTGATGTTCAAGATAATTTAATTACAACTAGTGAATTTCCTGGTACAACATTGGATCTTATTGAAATTCCATTAGATGAAAATGCATCCATTTATGATAGTCCAGGTATTGTCAATAGACATCAAATAGCACATCTTATTGATGAAAATACATTAAAAGATATTTTACCACAAAGTGAATTACGACCTGTTAATTATCAGTTGAATTGTAAACAAACTTTATATTTTGGTGGATTAGCACGTTTAGATTTTTTAAATGGTTCAAAAACATCGATGACATGTTATTTTCATAGAAGATTGCAAATTCACCGTACAAAATTAGAAAATGCGGATGCTCTTTATAATCGACATAAAACATTAAAACCTGAAGTTGAAGAATTAAAAGATATTCAATCATTTAAAACATATCAATTTAGATTACCTGAAAATAAAGTCGATGTTGTTATTTCAGGATTAGGATTTGTGACAATTCATTGTCCAAATGCATTAATAGAAGTGAAAGCTCCCGAACAAGTTGGAGTCTTTATAAGAGAAGCGTTAATTTAAAGGAGGATATATTATGTTAACTGGAAAACAAAAAAGATTTTTAAGACATGAAGCGCATCATTTAAACGCTATTTTTCAAATTGGAAAAGATGGTTTACATGAAAATCAAATTATTGGAATTGATGAAGCTTTAGAATCAAGAGAACTTATTAAAGTAAAAATTTTAGAAAGTTGTCAACAAGATAAAAATGAAATCGCACAAGAATTATCTTTAAAAACTGATGCTGAAGTTGTTCAAATATTAGGGCGTACAATCATTTTATACCGTGAAAGCGAAAAGGAAATTTATCGTTTACCATGAAAATAGGAATTTTTGGAGGCTCTTTTGATCCTATTCATTTAGGTCATACAAGAATCATTAATGAAGCAATTATATCTCTTCAACTTGATAAGATGTTAATTGTACCTACCAAACACAATCCTTGGAAAGAAGACAGTGTTGCAAATAATCAACAACGTATAGAAATGATTCAAATTGCTCTTAAAGATAATTCAAAATGTGAAGTTTGTACATTAGAAATTGATCGACAAGATAATGAAAAAAATTATACGATAGATACAATTAAAGAATTAAAAAAAATATATAAAAATGATCAGCTCTATTTTATGATGGGAATGGATCAGGCAAGCCAATTTGATAAATGGAAATCTGCTAAAGAAATTAGTGAACTTGTTCAATTAGTAGCTTTTAATCGAAAAGGATATCAAAAAAATGATGTTTTAAATGATTATCATTTTGAATTTATTCAAGCTGATTCAACAGCTGAATCAAGCACTCAATTTAAAGCGGGAAATAAAGAAATCGTTGATCGAAATGTTTATACATATGCATTTCAAAATGGCTTATATTTAGAAAATTTTGTTTCAGGATATATGGGCGAAAAAAGATTTAAGCATACATGTTCTGTTGCAAAACTTGCTAGAGAATTTGCTGTTGTAAATGGAATTGATGGTAAAAAAGCATATATTGCAGGAATGTTGCATGATATTGCCAAAGAAATGGATAAAAAACAAGAAGATGATTTGATGGAAAAGTATTTTAGTAAATATGTTGATAAACCAAGAGCAATTTATCATCAATGGTTATCAACATATTTAGCACAAAAAGATTTTATGATTGAAGATGCTGAAATATTACAAGCAATTCGTCATCACACAACAGCTTCAACAAACATGTCCTTGTTAGATATGTGCGTATATTGTGCAGATAAACTTGATCCTTTAAGAGGATATGATTCTTCAAAACAAATTGCATTATGTAAGGAAGATATCATAGAAGGTTTTAAAGGAGAACTAAAGAATTTTTATAAATTTTCGAAGAAGAAAAATAAACCTATTGATGAATGTTTTTTTGATGTTTATCAAGTATATTGTAAAGGAGATTTAAATGGATAAATTAAAAACAATTGTAAAAGTATTAGATGAAAAATTAGCAGAGGATATTGTTGTTATTGATATGTCAATTGACAGTCCTATTTGTGATTATTTTGTAATTGCAAGTGCAAGTAACGAAAGATTACTTCTTGCATTAAAAGATCATATTGAAGATGCTTGTGATAAAGAAAGATACTATGTAAAAAATATTGAAGGTAGAAAAAATTGTAAATGGATTTTAATGGATTACGGTGATATTGTTGTTCATTTATTTGATCCAGAAGAAAGAAAAAATTATGGAATTGAAAAACTATGGTCTGATAAGCCATTTGTCCAAGTAGAGGATATTTTATAATGTCGTACGAAGCATTTGCCTATTATTATGATAGTTTAATGGATCAAAATTTTTATAATGATTATATTCAATTTATTAATGAGCATGTAAAAGATTATCAAACTGTATTAGAGCTTGGATGTGGTACAGGGGAAATTGCAATACGTTTGGCTCATTTAGGAAAACAAGTTTGTGCTACAGATATTTCAAAAGATATGTTAGAGGTTGCTAAATACAAATGTATTGATTTTAAAGTGGATGTGATGTTATCACGTATTGATATGTGTGATTTTGCAGTTGATAGCCAATTAGATCTTATTCTTTGTTTATGTGATTCTTTAAATTATGTTATTGATTTAAAAAATGTAAAACAAGTATTTGAAAATACGTATAATGCTTTAAAAAAAGGTGGATCATTTATTTTTGATATTGATTCTATGTATAAAATGGAAACAATTTTAAAAGATTATGATGAAGAAAATGATGAAGATGATTTTTATTTTCATTGGCATGTTGATCGTATCAGTAAAGGATATGTAAAACATAGTGTAGAAATTATTGATAAAGTAGAAAATGATCGAGTTTATGAAGAACATTATCAAAAAACGTATGATGTTGAAACCTATATTGAATTATTAGAAAAAATTGGTTTTAAAAACATTAAGTTATATAGTGATTTTTCTAAATATGATACTGAATGTGAAAGAGTTATATTTGTATGTCAAAAGGGGTGATTTTATGATAGGTATTATTGGAGCAATGGAAGAAGAAGTAAAAGCTTTGTTAGATAAAACAGAAGATATTCATGAAAATAAAATTTTAGATTGTGTTTTTTACGAAGGAAAAATAGATAATAAACAAGTCGTTATCTTACAAGGTGGAATAGGAAAAGTAAATTCTGCTATTTGTGTAACATTATTACTCACAAATTATGATATTGAATATGTTATTAATATTGGTTCTGCTGGTGGTTTAAAGGATTATCAAAATGTTGGTGATGTTGTAATTTCTAGTCATGTATCATATCATGATGTTGATTTAACAGCTTTTGGGCGTCCTATGGGTGAATTACCAGAACTTCCTGTATTCATTCCTGCAGATGAAAATTTGGTTAATAAAGCAAAAAATATTCTTCATAAAATGAATATTCATGAAAATGTTGGATTAATTGTTTCTGGAGATCAATTTATTGCTCAAGAAGGACAAGTTTCTAAAATAAAAAAAGATTTTCCAAATGCATTATGTTCAGAAATGGAAGCTTCTGCAATAGGACATACTTGTTATAAATTTGGAGTTCCTTTTATTATAACAAGATCTTTATCGGATGTTTATGGTCATGGTGAATCTTCTATGCAATTTGATGAATATTTAAAAATTGCTAGTGAAAATTCGGCTAAATTATGTGTTGAATTAGTAAAAGCCTAAGGAGGTTTTTTATGAAAAAAAGAGAAGATATAGAATTATTAGCTCCTGCAGGGAGCTTTGAAGCATTAGTCGCTGCTGTTCAAAATGGCGCTAATGCTATTTATTTAGGTGGCCAAAAATTTGGGGCACGAGCGTTTGCTCATAATTTTGATTATGCTGCATTAAAAGAGGCTGTAGATTATTGTCATTTAAGAAATGTTAAATTATATGTTACTGTAAATACTCTTTATAATAATGCAGAAATCGCTGAAATTTTTGATTATTTAAAATATCTTTACCATATTGGTGTAGATGCTCTTATTATTCAAGATATGGGGCTTTTTTCTCTTATTAAAAATCATTTTCCTGATATAGAGATACATATGTCAACACAAGCAAGTGTTAGAAATATTGAAGGAGTCAAATATTTTGCTAAACAAAATATAGATCGTGTTGTACTTGCAAGAGAAATGAACATTCGTGAAATTGAAGAAATATGTCATAATTGTTCAATTGATATTGAAGTGTTTGTTCATGGTGCATTATGCATGTCATATTCTGGCCAATGTTTAATGTCATCAATGATTGCTAAAAGAAGTGGGAATAAAGGCGAATGTGGTCAACCGTGTAGATTGCCGTATTCTTTATTAGAAGATAATAAAATAATCAAAAAACAAAAATACTTATTATCACCAATGGATCTATGTACAATTGAAAAAGTACCTAGACTTATTGATGCGGGTATTAAATCATTTAAAATAGAAGGACGTATGAAAAGACCTGAATATGTTGGTGAAGTCGTAAAAGCATATCGTCAAGCTATAGATTATTATTTTGATCAAAAAAATTACACGCCTGATATTTTACAGATGAAAAAAGTATTTAATAGGGGATTTACACAGGGATTTCTATTTCAAGATTATCTTAATCTAGCACAAGATATACCTGGAAACCAAGGCATCAAAATTGGTAAAATGATTAATTATTCTAAAAAAAGAAAAATGCTGGATATTAAGTTATCAGATACCCTTTATCAAAATGATCGTATTTATTTTCCTAAAAATGATTTTACACGTACAATTACTAAATTATATAAAAATAATCGATTAGTTAATACTGCATATCAAGGTGATCTTGTTTCTATTGAAATGGATCAGTTATTGGATTTTCAAGATATTTATAAGGTTGTTGATGCAAAAATTGTTGAAGAAAATAGTAAATATATAAAAAATGAACATATTAAATTACCAATTCAAATGAAAGTTTTTGGGTTAATTGGTTTACCATTACAATTAACAGTGATTTATAAAAATAAAAAAATTAGTGTTAAAAGCGATCAATACATTGAAAAAGCACAAAACGTACCTTTAACAAATGAAAGAATAAAAGAACAATTATCTAAATTAGGAAATACAACTTTTTATTTAGAAAAATGTTCAATACGTTTTCCAAATGATGGAATTATTTCCATTAAAGAATTAAATAATTTAAGAAGATTGGCTATTGATGAACTTGAAAAAGAAATGTTAGATATGTCTTTTAGAAAGATGAATGATTTAGAACAATTTAATTGCCTTTCTAAAAAAAGAGAAGATCATAAGAAAATAGCAATTCAAGTATCTGATATTTCTCAACTTGAACAGCTTGATTTGCATGGTGTTGAGCAAGTATTTGTTCCTTTTTACCAATATCAAGCGCAATGCGATAAATATATACCTTATGTGCCATTTTTATATGATGAACAAGATTTTATTGAATTTTTAAATAGTGTTTATTATCAAAAGTGTCAATCAATTCAAGTGAATGATTTTGGTGCATTGAATCTTGTTAATGATAAAAATATAGTCTTAGGATATCATATGAATATTACAAATAATAAAGCAATTCAAGAATCCAATTTACCATTTGTTGTTTCTTATGAAGCATCGAAAAATGATATACAATCTTTTAAAACAAATCAGGACATTTATTTTACAGCTTACTCACAAATTATTAATATGAATTTAAAACATTGTATTATTTCAAATCATTATTTTTCTAGAAAACAAAAAGGCTGTCATTTGTGTAAACAACATCAATATTGTTTAAAAGATAGAAAAGAAATGAATTTTAAAATAGTAACAGATCAATACTGTAATAATTATGTTTTACATACGCATCGTTTTTACTTTGATAAAATCAATGATCTAAATGTGGATTATATTTTATTGAATTTTTTAGATGAAACATCTCAAGAAATTCAAACAATTGTTAATGATTATCTTAATATTACAAAACATTTATTATCTAAAAATAAGAATAATTATGATATTTTTCAAGGATATTTTACAAAATAAAAATAATTTTTATTAAATGTTTTTTTTAAAAATAATAATTAAAAAAATATAATTGAATGTCTTTAATGAAAATGCTAAAATTTTTATATGGGAGGATTATTGTATGGCGATTGATACTGAATTAGCAAAAAGATTACGTTCATATCGTAATTTTAAACATTTAACACAAAAAGATGTTGCTACGCATTTAAATGTTCCTCATTCTGCAATTTCCGATATAGAAAATGGTAAAAGAGACATTACTGTTAGCGAGTTAAAAGTGTTTTCAAATTTATATGGTAGAAGTGTAGAAGAAATTATGAGCGGGAAAAAATATGACTATTATAATATTGCCAATATCGCTCGTTTACTTACTGAACTTCCTGATGATGATTTAAAAGAAATCATGTTTATTATTGAATATAAAAGAAAAAGAAATGAAGAACGTCATTTGAAATAATATTATTTTTGACAAGCAAAACGTTTAAATTCATTCAAAATATCTTGATCTTTATCAATTAAAGATTGGGGTATTTTTTTTTGTGTTCTTGAGTCAAAAAAATCAACATGAAGTTTATCATCAACAGATACAATAGCATAGCTTCCACATTGAGATTGCCCTCTATTAAACATAATACTACCAGGATTAATAAATATTTTATTCTTATATATTTCATAATGTGGGACATGTGTATGTCCATGAAAACAAATATGAATATCCGCTTTGTTCATGTACTCAACTAAATAATCATATCCTGCATAAACATTAAATTTATGGCCATGTGTAATTAATATATTGCCTAATGCTGTTGGTAATGTTGCAGTTAAAGGGAAAAAACCTTGATCATGATTTCCATCTACAATAGCAGCAAATTCTTTTATAAATGGAGAATTTTTATCAAAACAACTATCTCCACAATGTATTTTTAGATCGCATTTTACATTTTCTAAAACTTTTTTTAATTCATCATCATAGCCATGGCTATCGCTTACCAAAAGTATCTTCATAAAAAACCTCCATTATATCAATATAAATTATTATAGTCTAATTTTAATAAAAAATCTATTTCAAATCTATTTTCTGAAATGGAAAAAAAAGAGCGGAAAGGGTTTACATTTAAAGGGATAATTGATAAAATATATACAGGTTATAAATGAGAAGGAGTGTTAAAAATGAAACAAATTTTATTAGTTTGTTCAGCTGGTATGTCTACTAGTTTATTAGTAACTAAAATGGAAGGTGCTGCTAAAGATGCTGGATATGATGCAAAAATTTTCGCATTACCATTTTCTGATGCACCAAGAGTTTTAGAAGACGTTGATGTTATCTTACTTGGCCCACAAGTTAGATTCCAAAAATCTGCTATTGAAAAATTAGCTGCTGGACGTAAAAAAGGACCAATTCCTGTTGAAGTAATCGATATGAGAGATTATGGAACAATGAATGGTAAAGCTGTTTTTGAAATGGCTAAAAAATTAATTGGTGATTAATCACATAAAATAGTAAAAATTGGGGTTAACCCTTTAAAAAATTAGTTAAGGAAGGTATTTATTATTATGAAAAAAATTATGTTAGTTTGTGCTGCTGGTATGTCTACTAGTTTATTAGTAACTAAAATGGAAAAAGCAGCTGCAGCAATGGGTGATGAAGTTGAAATCTTCGCTTTACCAATTTCTGAAGGAGAAAAACGTGTTGGTGATGTAGATTGTATTTTACTTGGCCCACAAGTTAGATTCCAAAAAAATACTATTGAAAAAGCTATGGAAGCTGCTGGTGTAAGCAAACCATGTGACGTAATCGATATGAAAGATTATGGAATGATGAATGGTGAAGCTGTTTATAAAAAAGCTAAAGCTATGATGGGTGAATAATTCACTAGAGACGACTGTTTAACAGTCGTTTTTTATTTTAGTCTTTTTTAATTTTTTTTCATATGCTATAATATTCCAAAAGTATAAGGAGGATAATTATGGAAAAGGGTATTATTACTGTTGTTGGGAAAGATCAAGTTGGAATTATTGCTAAAGTTTGTACATATTTAGCTGATAACAAACTTAATATTTTAGATATTTCTCAAACTATTATTCAAGGATATTTCAATATGATGATGATTATTGAATTACAAAATGCAACAAAAGATTTTGGTGCTATTTGTGATGAACTTAATGAATTAGGAAATGAAATAGGTGTTAATATCAAGTTACAACATGAAAATATTTTTAATAAAATGCATCGAATTTAAAGGAGATTAGAATGATTAATTTATTTGAAGTTGCAGAAACAAATAAAATGATTGAACAAGAAAATTTAGATGTACGTACAATTACTATAGGGATCAGTTTATTAGATTGTATGGATCATGATATTGATGTTTTATGCAAAAATATATATAACAAAATAACAACTGTAGCAAAAGATTTAGTTAAAACGGGTGAAGAAATTGAAAAGAAATATGGTATTCCAATTGTTAATAAACGTATTTCTGTTACACCTATTGGTTTTGTAGGCTCTAATGCATGTAAATCAACAAAGGATTTTGTTAAAATTGCTAAGACTTTAGATCGATGTGCTGCCGAACTTAAAGTTAATTTTATTGGGGGATATAGCGCTATTGTTTCTAAAGGAATGACACCTGCTGAAAGACTTTTAATTGAATCTATTCCAGAAGCAATGAAAGTAACAAACAATGTTTGTAGTTCTGTAAATGTTGGTTCTACTAAAACTGGAATTAATATGGATGCTGTTAAATTAATGGGTGAAATTATTAAAGAAACTGCTGATTTAACAAAAGAAAATGACTCAATTGGATGTGCTAAACTTGTTGTTTTATGTAATGCACCTGATGATAACCCGTTTATGGCTGGAGCATTTCATGGTGTAAGTGAAGCTGATTGTATTATTAATGTTGGTGTAAGTGGTCCAGGAGTTGTGAAAAACGCAATAGAAAAATGTAAAGGTGAAGATTTTGGTAAATTATGCGAAACAATCAAAAAAACTGCTTTTAAAATTACTCGTGTGGGTCAACTTGTTGCTCAAGAAGCTTCAAAAATGTTAAATATCCCATTTGGAATTATTGACTTATCTCTTGCACCTACACCAGCTGTTGGTGATAGTATTGCAGATTGCTTAGAAGGTATGGGATTAAAGAGTGTCGGGGCACCTGGAACTACTGCAGCATTAGCAATACTTAATGATCAAGTAAAAAAAGGAGGCGTAATGGCGTCATCTTATGTTGGGGGACTAAGTGGTGCATTTATTCCTGTAAGTGAAGATCAAGGAATGATTAATGCTGTAGAAAATGGAGCATTAACACTTGAAAAATTAGAAGCAATGACATGTGTATGTAGTGTTGGATTAGATATGATTGCTATTCCTGGTAAAACATCATCAGCTACTATTTCTGGTATTATTGCTGATGAAATGGCTATTGGTATGATCAATCAAAAAACAACAGCTGTAAGAATCATTCCAGTAAGTGGAAAAGATGTAGGTGAAACGGTTGAATTTGGAGGATTATTAGGTTATGCTCCTATTATGCCTGTTAATGAATTTGATTGTTCAGAATTTATAAATCGTGGTGGAAGAATACCAGCCCCAATTCATAGTTTTAAAAATTAGAGGAAACTCTAATTTTTTAATATATAAAAAATATTGACGATAATAAATTTGCATTATACAATATTTACGTCACGGGGGTATTATATGGATTATATGGATAGAGAATTACACGAAGAATGTGGTGTTTTTGGGATAATTGATCATCAAGATGCATCACAAATATGTTATTATGGATTACATAGCTTACAACATAGAGGTCAAGAAGCTGCTGGTATCTGTTGTGAAAACAATGGTAAAATGATTTTTCATAAAGGCGAAGGACTTGTTACAGAAGTATTTAACCAAGATAAATTAAAAGAGTTACATGGCAATTCAGCTATTGGACATGTTAGATATTCTACTGCTGGTGGAGGCGGAATTGCTAATGTTCAACCATTTGTATTTAGAACTATGCAAGGATCTATGAGTATATGTCACAATGGAAACTTAGTTAATGCAAATATTCTAAAACAAGAATTAGAAGAACAAGGAAGCATTTTCTCCTCAACTTCTGATACTGAAGTATTAGGGCATCTTATTAAAAGACAAAGTGGACATATGATTGATAGAATATGTACTTCTTTAGATAAATTAGATGGTGCATTTGCATTTTTAATCATGGTTGATAATAGAATTTATGCTGCAAGGGACAAATATGGATTACGACCTTTATCAATTGGAATTTTACCAAATGGTGCTTATGTGTTTGCATCAGAAACATGCGCATTAGATGTCGTTGGAGCAAAATTTGTAAGAGATGTTGAACCAGGTGAAATTGTTAGGGTAAAAGATGGAAAATTATTAAGTAAGATTTATACAAAAGATCCATTACAAGATAAAATATGTGCTATGGAGTATATTTATTTTTCAAGACCTGATAGTAATTTAGATGGTATAAACGTTCATACAACAAGAAAATTAGCTGGTAAGCAATTATATTATGAAAATCCTATCAATGCAGACGTTGTTATTGGTGTTCCAGATTCATCGATTTCAGCAGCAATTGGGTATTCAGAAGCATCAGGAATTCCTTATGAAATGGGATTGGTAAAAAATAAATATGTGGGTAGAACATTTATACAACCAACTCAAGAAATGAGAGAACAAGGTGTACGAATGAAGCTGTCTGCAGTATCGGCAATTGTCAGTGGAAAAAAAGTAGTTATGATTGATGATTCAATTGTACGAGGAACAACTTCGAAAAGAATCGTAAGACATTTAAAAGATGCTGGTGCAACAGAAGTACATGTTAGAATTGCTTCTCCAGCTATTAAATTTCCATGTTTTTATGGTGTAGACACATCTACAATAGAAGAATTAATTTCTAATAAAATGAATGTTGAAGAATTATGTAAATATATTGAAGCTGATAGTCTTGCGTTTATTAGTGAAGAAGGATTAAAAAAATCTATTCATTTTTCAAAAGAACATACATGTGGGTTATGTATGTCTTGCTTTAATGGAAATTATGTAACTAATCTATATGATTCATTTGATAAGGCAAATAAATTTGAAAAATAATTTATTTTGATATTATTCAACAATTATTGATCATATTTATTGAAATATTTCAATTTTTACTGTATTCTTTAGATGTTGGTAGTAGGATCATCTTAAAATTAGAGATATCCTAAAAGAGCGATATTTATTGATAATTTAAAATAACGAGGGGTTTTCTCATATTTTAATTATCAAATGATGTGGGGCAAATTTTGCCCCACGTTTCTTTATACATTAGAAGTCAATTTTGGAAATATCTAAATTTGATGATGTATCAACATCATCATTTTTTATTAGAGCCAGCTGTATATCATCTGTTCGGTTAGAAATCGATGCTAGATCATTAAGAATATCTTCCAATATTTCATTATCTTCATCAATAACAAGTGTAAATACTTTTTTCATTTTAATTTTTGTCCTTTCTTATACATGTAAAATAGTATATCGTATCATCATTTAAAGTGTAGAGAATACAATTACGGAATCTTTCCCAGTTCAGATAGCCATTCGAAGCATGTTTGATAAGTTTAATAGTCTTATTTCTGTTTTCAACGATGGTAGTGTTTATTCTTCTTTTTGATTTGTCATCTATAATGATAAAGCTAAGGTTGCATTTGGAGATTTAAGATCCTTGAGAACATTGGATACAGTACAATAGAGAGTCTACCTCCAAAAAAAAGAAATATAATCAATAATAAAGGAAACATGAGAAGACGATAAAAAATCTTTATTTTTTAAAACATCAATGATGATATCAAAAGAAACAATGGAATAAGGAACCGTATCTTCAATCAGGACAGCATGGGTAGAATTACAAGATGGGCATTTAAGTCGTAATATTCTAATGGTATGATTTCGATCAAAGATATCGACATGGCGGTCCATAGTAGGCATGAATGATCAAACCGTTGGAATGACAAGGAAAATGAAAAATGAAATGTTTTATGGATTTGAAAATACATTTGAATCATTAGATAATTTAAAACAAGCGATGATAGATTATATTCATTATCATAATAATTTTAGAATTACAGTAAAGGGAAAAGGCTTAACTCCTTTACAAATTAGGAATCAAGCCTTATCATTAAGTTAATTATTTTTTGTCCAACAAAGTCGGTTCGGTATAATGCCCCTGGATTATTTATAGCTTGAGAAATCCCCACGATTTTTTAGTTACTCTATTTATTTTTAATATTGCTTTTTATTTTAACAACATTATATACAAATAAATAAAATATATTTGCTCTCATTGAAATGATTTTTTATATTACTATAAAACTTGTTGTTTTACTGCTTGGCATTCTAGATGTTAAAAATAGAAATCATTTAGTATAAGATTAAAATGTACGAATTGAAGTTGTTAATTTACAAATTATTTTGTATGAAATCGAAAAGGGTAAGTTATTTATGAAAATAAATTTAATAGTTTTTGTTATAAATGATAATATTTGAAATCAAATTGCAAAATTTGAATTCGAGTAGATTAAATTGCTTAAAAAATATAAACTTATTATAGTAGATAAAAGATAAAGGAGAATTTCAAATGAAAAAGATTATGTTAGTTTGTTCGGCTGGAATGTCGACAAGTTTATTAGTAACAAAAATGGAACAAGCAGCAGAAAAAGTAGGAGATGAAGTAGAAATCTTTGCTCTTCCAATGTCTGATGGAATTAACAGACTTTCAACTGTGGATTGTGTTTTACTTGGCCCACAAGTTAGATTCAATTTAGGAAAAATTAAAGAAGAAGCTGCCAAAGTCAATCCAGGACTTCCAGTAGATGTTATTGACATGAAAGATTATGGAATGATGAATGGTGAAAAAGTATACAATTATGCTAAAAAACTAATGGATGAATAAATTTTAATAAAAATACTATTATAATTTTTAAGATCTATTATTTATAGAAGGAGAATAATTTACATCTTGTATTTATTCTCCTTTTAAATTTTAACTATTAGCTTTGTATGATTAGAAGTAGTTTCAAATGCATCTTCATCACTTCTTAAAGATTTTACAACACCAATCATGCCCGATATATTTTCATAATGATAATCGAAAATATTGCAAAATAGATATGAGTAATAAACAAACTTTTGGATATCTATATCATCAAATGACGTTTCTTCAAGTAAATAGTTTAAAACATCTTCACTCTTACAGTCTTCGTACATGATATGTAGCTTGTTCAATTTGGTTTGATATTTTGCAAATATATCAATGCCTTCATTTACTGCAATTTAGTTTATCGTATTACATAGAAAAGTAATCACAAACTTTCTAGGCTGGTGATTACTTTTTTTCTTTTCAATCTTTTAAACGTTTTAAACTTTTTAAAAATAAGAAAATAAAAACGACCTGCTTATTTTCCTGTTTTCAAAATTTCTAATTTGTGGTAAAATTAATTTGCTGATGGCAAAAAACTAGTGTATTTAGCACTAGGATAGTTATCGTTTAAAATTAATTAAATCAAATTTGCGTCTAGTTTAAACAGCGCGAATATGACAGAAAAACTATATTAGAAAAAAATTATCAACCCAAAATTTCGAAGTGTAGAATATATTATTGCCGTTAGCAAAAAGGACATTAAGTTGTCCTTTTTATTTTTGCACCTTTTTCTAATTTTTAACTTTTTGTTTTACATCCTTCTTACTATTCTACTTAAATTCATATTCTTTTAAATGAAGTCCATCAACTATTGTCAATGCAAAATACATTTCATAAAAATACTGATTAAAAATTATCATTATCATCTTATATTCATTTTATTAAAAGGCCATGATGCAGAACACATGTTATTAAAAACAGAATATGAACAATTGCAAAAATAATATAAAGATTCAATTACAGAAATTAAAAGATTAAGAGGACTTGTCATTAAATATCAAAACGCAAACAAAAGAAACAGCAGTACATCATTGAATTAAAATATTTTAAATATGTACAATGTATCAAAATTAAATACAAAAACAGATGCAGTATTTTCAAAATTTAAAGGGATAAATTTTAATTATTTTGAATACCGCATCTGTACATTTTATTTTTTATTTATTGTTTTAAGATTAAATATATATAAGGAAAGTATCGTATTTTCTTATATTTTTAAAGAAAAAGTTACATAAAAAGCATTATAAATTCCTAAGATTTATCCCTCAGTTAAAGTTATACAGCTTATGAGGGCAATCGGCGGAACTCTATACTGGGACTAGTGTTTGAGGCAAAGGGATAAAAATGGATACTTTATACTTCGCATAATGTATATTATATAACTTTTTTATATATTATTTCCAAGAAATATATATACATTATGCAAAGTATGTTTAAAAACATACTATATTAAATTTATCAAAGTAGATTTAACTGACTTATATAGTAAATCAAGATTTTCAACGCTCATTGTATCGTTATAAGCCGAATCTTTTAAAAACTTAGAAAGATTAGGTTGATGAATTCCACATTCTTTAGCGATAACACTTAATTTAACATATTTTTTTAAGCCATTTAATATAGTACGATAAGTTTCTTTATCGTACATAATTTTTTATTCCTCCTTTAGACATATATATTATATCAAAATAAACGCATATAATCAACGAAGATATTATATATAAATAGATAATATCTAAAATTAATATACTTTATATGATACAATCCATTCTTTATTTTTTCTTAAAACAATAAATATATCTTTTTCTTTCTTATATTTTGATACAGCTCTATAAAATCTTTTCAATGCATCATCATAATTTTCATCACTTGGTAATATTTCAGTTACATGATCGTGCTTAATACTAATCGTATATTTATTCATTTTCTTTATTTTCCTTTCTTATCGTTTTCATATAACAAATTGGATTTTCATATACATCATCATCAAAAAAATCAATTGGAAGTTCATCATATTCAAGATAACTAATTTTAGGATGATTAACTAAGCCTTGAGAACTATAATAATATTTATCAAAAATACGCTCATCATTTTTAGATATGTATTTTGTAATATAATTGCTGACAGCCATTTTATCATCATCTTCTTTTCCAATCTCTACACAAGTGTTAAATCCTTTGTATTTATTCCAACTGTCCATATTATATATAATTCGACCATTATATTTTTTTCCACTATCAGTAAGTTTCAACTGATCATTGACATCCCTAATCAATCCATGCCAATGTAAAGCACCATCTTTATGAAGTTCAGGAATCAATAAATATTTGATTCCATATTTTTTAGATTGATTTTTGAAAAATTCTAATGTTGACTTTTTTAACTTTTCTAAATCTTTTCTATCACCAACTTTTTCTTTATCAAAAGTTCCAGTAAAAAAATAATCCCAATCATTCATATTTCCAATCGCCTTTACTAAATCTTTAGAACGTCGAATAGATCGTATTCTATCCCATTCGTTTTTTTGTTCTTCTGTCTGTTCTTCTACACAGTTTTTTAACCGCTCAATATAAGACTCATCAATAACAATATCACAATCATTATATTTTTCATTATAAACGTCTTCATCATCTTTAATTTCTTCATATCCTTTTTTACGCACATTATTCTTATAATATATCATGACTTGATGAGTACCATAATTTTTTAAAACACAAGTGGCATAGATACCACTTTCGGTCACTTCTAACATGCGTATATCACCTCATTTCACATGCAGGTACCCTAGTAGTGTCCTTATATCAAGTATAGGACACTCCAATTTTCACAAAGTCAGTCGATTGCCTTAATCCAACGCATCAATATTTGATAACCATAATACAAGGCTATTACAGTAAGCCAAGCAGTACCAATATATATAAAATCATTGAATGGTAAAAACCAATTAAGCCAATGTAAATAAGGCAAGTTGCTAAAATTGTCTAAAAATTGAGTAAAAGGAGAATGAGGTAAAAATGACAAAAGCCAATTTGCGAATTCTATAATCTTATCCCAACACCAGCTGAATATCTCACTAAAAACGTCCATATTTCCCCTTCTTTCTTCACAACGAGACAATCAAAGTTCACAATTTTCAAAAATTTGAAATTTGACATAAATAAGTAATTATGCTATAATAATTAGATTGATATAGCATATTACTTGTCATTTGCTACGCAAATCGCCTACATTTTTGCTCAACTTTTTAATGATCAGCGAGCTGAACATTAAAAACTCTCCGTAAAAAAGTAGGTATATTTATTTTTCTTTATTCACAATTAAATTTTTTTTAATTATTTTTTTTCTTATTTTTTCTTATAATTCACATTTATTATTTATCAAATCGATTATAGGTGTCATATATCTGATAGTACTTTTTCTTTGCTTTGAAGAACTCACTGTCAGTTTTTTCTTTAATTGGATACCAAAACTTAACACAAACAAAGAGATTACCACCTGCACATAACGACATTATTTTACCTTTAGTTCCAAAGTTACTAACTTTCCTATGGATATATTCATATTCCAATAAAGACCTTATTTGACGGTCTAACATCTTATCGAACTGCGCAATCAAAACAATCTCATAACCATATTTACGATGATTAGAAAAGAAACGTATCCAATCATCACGACCTTTGCTATTCCATGCTCTTGAATTAAATAATATTTGTGCTTCATCTATTACTAGCAATATATAATCTTCTTTAAATTTAGTTTTGCTAAAAAGTACATCAGCATAATTTCTTAATACGTTTGGGTTTAAATCATATGAATCAATGCTAATAAACGTACCCCGACATTTAGGAATTAACGAAGTATTTATATCAAAATTAGCAATAACAGGTCTTCCATAACGTAATGCATGATATATTTTTCTAGCAACATCAAGACTTTTTCCACTTCCGGGAGTACCACTATACAATTTTAAAACCATAAAATTTACCCCTTTATTAAATAACGAGTTGCATAAGCTAAACCGATAATAAATAAAATATCAAATAAAGTTCTACATAGTGCAGCTACTTCATCAAAACCACTTAAATCAACTTTTATATCACCTTTATAAATTTTAGGAATATTAACAGGTATTTCAAATTTAGGTGCTTCAGGATCAGCACAAAAACATTGTATAAATTTAATCAAATCGAAAGGAATACAAAATGGAAATACACCTTTCCAATCAAAAGTTAAATCAGTACCCTTACCCGTAAAATCTTTTACTTTTGGTATATCAGTATCAGTAGGAAGCGTAGGAGCAATAACATTTGTATCAGCAATGGGAATGTCTGTAGATGGTGCCCAAGCAATCGCACCAATGCCGTCAAGTGTACTATCCCAAGTTCCAGTATATGGATAATCTAAAGTAGTGCTTGGAACATCAACATAACCATAACTATTAACAACGTTATTTGTTAGGTCTAGATCTAAAGAACCGACCGCACCAATAATTTTATCACTTAAAGATAATGCACCTGTTTCACCTAGAACTCTATCGTCCAATTTAAATGAGTCCGGAATACTTGACTTACCTATACTATCAAGACCAAAGCCAGGGAAATAAGTAGTATATTTTGATTTACTCATATCTAAACCACCTAAATAATATGTTTGTGTATTAAAGAAATATAAAGAACTAGTAGCAAATGTAAACATATTAGAAATCATGTCTTTTGAAACAGTAAATAATTTGGTATATCCGGTTCTATTAAACTCATTTCCATACATTGTATGGATACTATCGGAAGTAACATAATATAACGTTCCTAAAAGGTTATCTATTCGAGAATAATTAAAATCAGTAAAATAATTTTTTGATAAAGTACCATCAGCATATTTATCTCTTATATCATTAAATGTATTAGAAGAAATCGAAGTTATATAATAGTCTTTTCCATTATAAACTAAACAAATACCTAAACCGCCTTTTTCATATGTAGACTGCAAAAGATAATCGCCATAAAAACCAACAACTTCACCCTCATATCTACTATAAATATAAGAATATGATAAAGGATATTTGCTATATTTTTGTATTTCCGGATATTTTTTACTATCAAATCCAAGAAAATATTTACAACCTAAAGTAATTCCACCCATTCCAACAGTAAATTCATTAAATCCAACATCAACATTAGAAAGACTATTCCACCAATCTTGTATATTTAATTTTAGATCATTAACATAATCAAGCGCTATCTTTCCCGTTGCACCTGCAGTATGAACAAGTAAATTCCACTTATCACTTACTGTCTTACCTAAAGTATCAAATGTTCTTGAGATAGATCCCGCTACTTCACTACCAAGTTTAGTTATATCAGTATTGGATAATGTAGTACCAGCAAGTGTAATACCGCATAACCCTAACACTGATAAAGCTACATATGACAACGCTACATCATCAATACCTACTAATGCTTTAACCTTGCTATATGGTGCAAAGCAACTAGCAAATACCATAATCATACTACAAATTGAAATCATTATCTTTTTAAATAATTTCGTATTTTTAATATCGTATTTTAGGATATTCATAAAAAACCTCCTTTACAAAAAAAGACTCTATTAAATAGAGTCATTTATCAAGACAAGTGAATTAAAGATTATGCACCATGATTTGTCACTGATTTAAATGCTTTAATTCCTACTTTAACTACTAACATTGCACCTACAATAGTCATTGCAGCCGGCATTACATCTCCAATCATAGAAATTGCGTTTGTTTGTACAGTTGTAAGAGCTGTTGTTACTGCTGTTGTGATTGCTTCCATATTAAATTTTCTCCTTTCATCTTATTTCTTTTAAATTAAGCGCTCTTAATTAAGTTATATATAAACACAATTGGAATACTAATACAGTAAACAATTGTATCTATACCGATTCCAAAAACGACACCCCACACGAAAAATTCTAAAACACTTGATAACTCATTCAAATTAGATAGATCCATCATACTGTCAATCTCCTCCACAAAGTTTTAGAAAGAAGAATACCAACAATAACACCAAAAATAATAAATTGACATATCATCATAGTATTTAAATTATCAAGTGATTTAATAACATGAGTTTGATAGTCTACAAGTTCAGTACTATTCGTATTACTTGAATTATCCTGTTGAACAGAATCTTGAGTTTGATTATCTTGTATTTGCTCATTTTCAATATTTTGTTCATCCATGCCCTACTCCTTTCTCGTGCTGGGTCCCTCTTGTCCCACACACTCGAAAGTGAGTGGGCAAGAAAAACATATATAGAAAAAAATAAATATTAACAATTAAGAATGTCTTTTAAATCTAAATCATTATTAATAGCATACATACATGCATCTTTAATTAATGTATTGAATGTAAACATTTTTTTATAATCAGTCTTCAATAATTCAATAAATTCAAATAAATCTCTTGATGAATGATATTCATCAACTACAGGAAATACAGGTAATGTATTGATATAATATTGAATAACATAACCATCATATTTATTTAACATTTCATATACATTTATTAGAACTTGAATATGTTTTTTTTCTTGTTGTTTTTCTAAACTAATTAAAGTGTCTAGAATTTCAAAAATCTTAAAGCTACGAGTATCATTGATTTTTTCAACAAATTCTAAAACATAATCATTATTAAGCATATAATCATATAAAGCATTAATTGTATTAAAACCTTTAAAAACTAACCTACCCTTTTCATCTAATAGAATTAGTTCAATTTCAACGCAAGAATCAATATATGATTCAACAATTTTAATTTGATTACTATTTAATAAATTCACTTTAGCTTTAGTTAACATTTCCATATTATTATTATTCTCTCTTTCTATTTCTTCTTTTATCTTTATTTATTTAAATTTTTCAAATCACTAAAAATGAATTGTTCTGCACTGTCTAAAAATACAGTCTTTTCATATCCTTTGTAAGTTATTACTAGAACGTCATAAGGATTTTTTGTCTTATTACTTATTCTAGTTTCATATCTTACTTTTACTTCTTTATCATTCATAAAATATGACGCTCCTTTCTTAAATATATAATCTATTTATATCTATTAAAGTAATAAAAAATAGTGAAATAACTTAATTTTCAGTTAAATTCACTATATAAATAAATATAATATATTTTATATCGCACTTTGTATATTATATAACTTTTATAATATATATAAATAGCTTTTTATTATTTTAACTATTTATATACTTGTATTAGATAATAATAAAATATGTGCATAACATGACAAGTATTACGGAAATAAACATAACAAATATGAATATAAGTTTATTATTACTTTTAAGATTTTTATATAAAGCTAGAAATGAAACGATAAATAATAATATAGATAAAAGATAAAATGAATATAAAATAACATTACTGTGCATTTGAATTGCAAATATAAATAATAAAACTCCTAATAAATCCGCAAATAATGAATAAAGAATGATTTTTCTATTTTCCATTTTTCTATCCCTATTTTAATAATTCTAATATAGATGAACCTATACCATTATATTTAACATTGAAGTTATCGCAAATTGTAGAACCGATAATTCCAAAAGAATCACCATCATTTAATACTTTCATTTCATTAAATTGTTTTGAATAAATTATAAGTGGTACTTGTTCACGTGTATGATCTGTTCCTCTATATGTTGGATCATTTCCATGATCAGCAGTAACCATTAATAAATCATCTTTTTTTAATTCGTTTATTAATTCTCCTAATTGTATATCGAATTCTTCAATTGCTTTTCCATAACCAGCAGCATTTCTTCTATGCCCATAGACCGCATCGAAATCAACTAAGTTAATAAATGCTAAACCATTAAAATTGTCACTTGCTAATTCAATAGTTTTATTCATACCATCTTCATTACTTACTGTTTTAATTTTTCTTGTAATCCCTTGATCAACAAATATATCTGGTATTTTACCTACACCTATAACATCTAATCCCGCATCTTTTAAAGAATCAAGCGCAGTTTTAGAAAATGGGGCTAATGCATAATCATGTCTATTAGATGTACGAGTAAAATGTCCTTCTTTTGTTCCTATATATGGTCTAGCGATAACTCTACCAACCTTCCATTTATCATCCATAGCTATTTCTCTAGCAATTTGACATGCATGATATAATTCTTCTAATGGAATAATATCTTCATTTGCAGCAATTTGAAAAACAGAATCGGCAGAAGTATAGACTATCCAATCCCCCGTTTTGATTTGATGTTCTCCATACATATCTAGAATTTTAGTACCACTACATGCAATATTTCCTACACATTTTCTACCAGTTTTTTTCTCAAATAGGTCAATAAATTCTTTAGGAAAACCGGTATCTGTAAATGTAATAAAAGGTTTTTCTGTTTTAAGCCCCATCATTTCCCAATGTCCAGTCATTGTATCCTTACCATTCGATGCTTCATTTAATTTTAAAATATAAGCTTGTGGGTTTTGTGTTTTGGCAACACCTTTAAAATCACCTAAATTACCAAATCCTAAATTTTGCAATGTTGGTATATTTAAACCATCACATATTGAACAAATATGACCAACGGTATTTGCTCCAAAATCATTATATTTTTTTGCATCTTTTGCATTTCCAATTCCCATTGAATCACAAACAATGAGAAAAATTCTATTAAATTTCATGAATACTATCTCCTTTTTTTATTTTTGCTCTTAAATGATATTTATTATAATCATCAATAATTTTATTATTTGAAACATGAGTATAAATAGTGGTTGTTGAAATATCACTATGCCCAAGTAATTCTTGAATAGAACGTAAATCAGCACCATTTTCATACAAGTGAGTTGCAAATGTATGTCGAATAGTATGAGGCGACACTTTCTTTTTGATATTTGCATTTATACATGCTTCTTTTAGGATTTTATAAAAATACTCACTAGATATTTTATTTAAATGATTATTAAAAAACAAGTAATCATTATCTTTAAAATCTAATTTAGGGTATCTAAAATCATAAATATAACATGATAAAATTTCACATACATAGTCATTTAAAGGCAAAAGTCTTTCTTTATCCCCTTTTCCAATTACGTTTAAATATTTCATTTTTAAATAAAGTTGTGATAATTTTAAATTACACAATTCAGAAACTCTCATACCTGTTGCATATAATAGTTCTAGCATAGCTCTCGTTCTAGCATTTTTAAAATTATCCATTTCAATACTATCAAGTAATGTTTTTATTTCTTCCATATTTAAAACCTGTGGAAGTCTTTTAGTATTTTTTGGTAAATCAAAAGTCTCCATAAGATTTTTTTTAACAATTTCTTCTTTCATCAAAAATTTATAAAATGAGCGTAGTGAAACCATTTTTCGTGATAAAGAAGATGCTGCTAAAGATGTAAATTGTTGTAAATATTTTCTAATCATATCTTTATCAATTTGATTGATTAAAACAACTTGATTTTGTTTTTGAATATAGTTTATAAAATGTTCAAGATCTCGCATATAATTTTTTAATGTATTATCTGATACCTTTTTTTCTATTAATAAATATTGTTTATATTCGTTAAGTGCATCATATATGTTCATATTACCACCATATTTATTATATCACGAATGATTATTGAAGAACAATTTTATATAAGGTAAATTTTTAACAGTGCAGATATGAATATTAAAAAACATATAATAATTAAGTAATTTAAAATATAATTAAATAAATATTTTAAACTGAAGTTATCTTTTTGTATGAAAGTTAATTTGAAACTTTGTATAGAAAGATAAGTTGACATAAAAGACATCACATACGTAATTAAAATTTCAATAATCATTTGAGGTAATACAATAATAAAAATATTATGAAACGAAAGAAGCGATTGATAATATTTAAAAATAAAAGAAATAATACATAAAATTCTATAAATGATTCCAATTGATATAACTGGAGCACCAATAAAACTTGTTGCTGAAACCATGATGATTATTATGTACATAAACGTACATAATAGATATGAATTTAGTTGATGTGTTTTAAAGAATATGAGATCAACCGAAATTTTATAAAGAGAATATTTATTTAATGAAAAAAATATAATTGAAATAATTGTTGAACAAAGAAAATTTAAGAATAAATATTGATGTAAATACATATTTTTCTTTTGAATAAAAAAAGACATCATATCTCCTCCTATAGCATAGGATATGATGTATTCTTTTTTTTATGATTATTCTTTTCTGTACTTGTTTTTTGATTTATTTAATAAAGCAGAAGCCGTTGTCAAATGATATTTATTCTCACTATTAATTTTATTGATTACAGCCTCTGTTGTTTTTATTTTATTTTTCTCAATATTTTTGTCAAATAGACTTACTTGTTTTTTATAACTGCTTCGATTGATAACATTATTTAACGAAACTCCAATAAGTCTAAGAGGTTTTCCACTATAATTTTTATCAAATAAGTATTTTGCAGTAGAAAGTATTATCTCATATTCATTGATATAATCAATTAAAGGAGTTTGTCGAGTAACTGACTCAAATCGAGAATACTTAATCGTAATACTGATCGAATTGCCAATCAAATTTCTTTTTTTTGCTCTAAATGAAACTCTAGAACATAATATACGTAAAGTTTCATAAATAGTCTCTATATCATTTGTATCATATTGTAAGGTTGTTGAATTACCTACAGATTTTAATTCGTTTTTTTCAGTATTTACTTTAGAAATATCTATTCCATTGGCTTTTCTATATAATAGAAGTGCATTTTTCCCAATAATCTGACGTAATTTATTATAGTTATCATAATTAGCTACATCTCCAATAGTTAAAATGCCCATTTCTTTGAGTTTAGGTGCAGTTTTTTTACCGATTCCAAACATTTCAGAAACATCAAGGGGCCAAAGTAATTGTTTATAATTAGATTTATTTAAAATGGTAATACCCATTGGTTTTTTCATATCACTAGCCATTTTAGCCATAAATTTATTAGGAGCAATTCCAATAGAACATTTTAGTTTTAATGTATTTAAAACATCATTTTGAATGATTTTTGCAAGTTTGTAAGGATGAATATTATGTTCGATAATGTAATTAGAAAAATCAACATAACATTCATCAATACTTGCTATTTCTAACAAAGGACTATATGTTGAAATCAATTCAAAAAATTGACTTGATAAACGTCTATATAAATCAAAATTTACGGGTTTTATGATTAAATTTTTACATAATTGTTTAGCTTGAAATAATGGCATTGCAGAATGGATTCCATATTTTCTTGCTTCATATGAAGCAGTAGAAACAATCGCACGCCTATTATTTCCAGATATTACTAAAGGTTTTCCTTCCAAAGAAGAATCATTTGCCATTTCGGCACTTGCATAAAATGCATTTAAATCTATATGAAATATAATTTGCATATAGCAGCTCACTCCCTTAGCAATATTGTAACATATTTTAATTATAAATAGTGCCCTTTATTTACTAATGCTGTTTTATGTGCTAATCTCAATTTATCGGCAATCATTGCAATAAATTCAGAATTTGTTGGTTTAGATTTGGAAGCAGATACTGTGTATCCAAAGATATCATCAATGGCCTCAGTATTTCCTCTATTCCATGCAACTTCGATTGCATGTCGGATAGCTCTTTCTACTCTTGAAGAAGTGGTATTATAATTTCTTGCGATTTCTGGATATAGTACTTTCGTTACTTGACCTAAAATATCAATATTATCATATGTTTTCATAATTGCTGTTCTTAAATACATATATCCTTTTATATGAGCAGGAATACCCACTTCATGTAAAATTTCTGTGATTTCATTTTCGATTTTAACTTTTTGAATTTTTTCAGTTTCATTAACATGAGTCTCATTGATTTTTGTCTCATCTGAAAAAACGCGTTTAATAACATCCATAAAATAATTAAAATCAAAAGGAATTTTAAAACAATAGCTTACATTTAATTTTTCTAGTGCATTACTTATCAATGGACTAGTAAAACTTGTAATACATACAACTTTTTGATAAGCATTTTTATTGACTTCCCTCACTTTCTCTAATACTCCGACACCATCAATATCAGTGAGCATCAGATCAATAACTAATAAATCACAATTGTTTGTTTTAAAAAAAGTAATTGCATCACCTGCACTATTAGCAGTACCTACAATTTGATAATTGGAAAATTTTTCAAATTGTTGTGCTATACCTTCTAACAGCTCATGATTTTCCACAATAATAAAGATTTTCTTTTTTTCCATAATTACCTCCCATCCACTACCAACAACCATATTATATAAAGTATTCCAATTTATGTTTAGATTTTAGATAAAAATTAACATAAATTTATAAATTTAATAACTAATATTTAGTAATTTTAAAAATATATCTACATTTTTCTTAAGCATTTTTTATTATTTGTCGAATTTTAGAAAAATAAGAAATACAAATTATTACATGTTTTGTTAAAAATAAGATAAAATTAGTATTATTTTTTTATAAAAGCCATGTAAAAACATGGCTTTTATTCGTTATCTATCATCCATTGTATATACATGCCATACCCTTCCAATATCTCTGATTTACTTGCATGTGTAACACAACCTATTAATTTGTTATTTTGAATGATCGGAGAACCACTCATACCTTGAATAATACCATGACATTGTTCTATGATTTTTTGATCTGTAACAATAAATTTTATTCCTTTTTCCATAGGTTTATCTTGTTTTAATAGATCAGTAATTTTTATCTTACATTTTTCTACATTATTTTCATTTAAAACCGTAAGAAAATAGGCATCTCCTAATTTAACTTCATCTATGGTAGCAGTTTTATAAACATTTTTATTTGGAAGATTATTAATTTTCCCATAAACGCCAAAATTATTATTTTTTTCTATCTCACCTATAGATTGATTATCAATATTACCAATTTTTTGACCTATATTGTATGACTCGGTTTCCTTTATACCTTTTATGGAAGCAGAATACAGTGAACCATCACTTATATTAAGATCATCATCAACCATATTGTGCCCCAAACAAGCGAATTTGCCTGTATTTAATTGATAATAGGTAACAGTTCCTATTCCTTTAGCACAATCTTTTACATATAACCCTGTACTAAATTCAGCATTATTTTTATAAATTTTCATAGTTTTATGATAAATATTCGATGCCCTTTTTATTGTGAATTCTAAATTACTTGTATTGCAATTTTTTATTATATTTGTTAAATCATCAATTGTTTTAACATTTTTCTTTTCAACACTGGTAATAATATCATTGATTTCAAAATAATTAGATGGATCAATAATTTCATTGTCAACTTTTATTTTATAGAAACCAGTAATGCAAACACCATCATAATTTAATATTATTCCAACAGATTCTCCTCCAATTAAAACATCAATTGCATTAATAGGTACTATCATTAATATAATAGATAGACAACAGGTATAGAAGGATATTTTAAGCTTTTTAAAAAGCATAGATACCTCCTGTAGCTTTTTTTTGCTACAACATATTTTGGTATCTGTGCTTTAATTTTATACACATATTTCTTTCAATTTTTTTGCATGGTCTATAGATTGTTGTGTAATTTCTTTACCAGAAATCATTTTAGCTAATTCATAAACACTTTCTTTTTCATTAAGTAATCTTACATGTACTTTACTTGTGTTATCCATTTGCTCTTTTTCAATAAACAAATGGTTATTAGCAAAACATGCGACTTGAGCTAAATGTGTAATACAAATAACTTGTTGTTTTTTTGAGATTTTTTTCATAACGTGCCCAATGCTTTCAGCAACTTTACCACTGACTCCTGTATCTGCTTCATCAAAGATGATTGTACCACCATCTTTTGAATTTTGTGAAACAGCTTTAATTGCTAGCATAATACGTGATAATTCTCCACCCGAAGCAATTTTTTGAAGTGGTTGAAGTGGTTGACCACTATTTGTTGAAACAACAATTTTAACATTATCTATTCCGTTATCATTAAAATCATTAATTTGAAAATCAAATTTAAATTGAACTTGTTGAAGATACATTTGATTTAAAATATATTTTACTTCTTTTTCTAATTCTAAGGCTTTATTTTTTCTTAAAATAGAAATTTTTTTAGCATAGTAAATTAATTGATTCTCTGTTTCTTTAAGTTTTAAATTGATATTTTCAATCATTTGATCTCTATTTTTGAATAATTCTATTTTTTCTATTAAACTATTTTTAAAATCAATAATAGCATCAATTGTTTGGCCATATTTACGTTTAAGCTTGTTTAATTTGAAAAAGGTTTCTTGCACTTCATTATAATGTTCTTCACTAAAGTATGATTGAGAAAATTGATCATAAATATCTTGATTTATACCATCTACTGTGTAATAAAGATCATATAGTTGATCATAATTGTGCTTAATATCATCAATTTCGAGATATGAAAGTTCGTTTAAACTTTGTTTGAAGAGATCCATTATTCCTTTTGAAGAATCCATTAATGCTTTATAGTTTTTAATATGTTGAGAATTTTTTTCATAATTTAATAGATTATTTCTCTCTTTTAAAAACTCTTCTTCATCAAAATTTTCTAAATCTAATTCTTCTATTTCTTCTAATTGAGCTAAATAAAAATCTAATTGTTCATCAGTTAATTCTTCTTTCGTTAAAGAAAGATATTTTTGATTTAGATTTTTATACGTTTGATAAAGAGTAAGGTATTCTTTTTTTAAATCAGTTAATTCATTTCCAATAAAATTATCTAATAGCTTTAAATGATAGGATTCATTAAATAATTGATGTGTTTCAAATTGAGAATGTATGTCTACAATTTGTGACATTATTTTTTTCAATAATAATTGACTAGAATTACGATAATTAATTTTGATTGCTGATTTACCATCGCGATTAATTTTTTTTGAAATAACAAGATGCTCATCAATGGGGAAATTATTATCCAAAAAAATTTTATCTATTTCTTTATTAGAAGAAAAAACACCTTCAATAAATGCATAATCAGCTCCATTTTTTACAAATGATGGTTGACTACGTTGACCTATCAATTGACCAATAGCATCAATGATAATTGATTTCCCTGCCCCTGTTTCTCCAGTTAAAACTGTCATTCCTGATTGAAAGTCTATTTGAACTTGATCAATGATTGCAAAATTTTCTATATATAAACTTTCTATCATAGTATCACCCATCCTTTACCCTTTAAAACAAATATGTGCTTCATTTACAACATTTTCAATATCAATAGGATTATTTACTCCACCAACTTTAAAATGAGCTAAAAACTCAATATTACCTTCTCCACCGGTAATTGGAGAAAAAGACAATGCTTGTAAGCTCAAATGACATTCATTTGCATACGCAATGACATTTTCAATAACCTTTAAATGTGTTTTAGGATCTTTTACAATTCCCTTTTTCCCAACTTCATCTTTTCCTGCTTCAAATTGAGGCTTGATCAACGCTACAATATCATCATTTTCATTTAATATATCTTTAAGAGGAATAAAAATATGTTTCAAAGAAATAAAAGAAACATCAATCGTTGCAATATTAGGTATCCCATTTTCAAACAAATCACGGGTAGCATACCTAAAATTCGTTTTTTCTTTAACAATAACTCGTGGATCATTTCTTAATTTCCAAACAAGTTGATTCGTACCTACATCTACAGCATAAACACATTGTGCACCATTTTGAAGAGCACAATCTGTAAATCCTCCTGTTGAAGAACCAATATCAACCATAACACGATTTTGCATTGAAATATCAAATATTTTTAGTGCTTTTTCTAATTTTAAACCACCTCTAGAAACATAGGGCATAACCGTTCCCTTTACAAAAAGCTCCATATCTACAGGAACTTTTGTGCCAGGTTTATCAATAATTTCATGATCATTATGAACTATTCCAGCCATAACAGCACGTTTTGCTTTTTCACGCGAATCAAAGAATCCTTGTTCTACTAGTAATACATCAATTCTCTTTTTTTCCATTCATTAATTCCTCACATTTATTTATAACAGTATCTAAATCAATTTTTTCATCATCATATATTTCTTGTACAGATCCTTGCTTTGAATAATGATCTGCAAGTGCAATATGTTCAAAAGTTCTTAAAATATGTTTTTCATTACAATAAGTCAATAATATCGAACCTAATGATCCTGTTTTTAAAATAGTTTCATATACAAGAATCGGTTTATCATTTTCAGTAAATATTTTATGTACCATATCTTCATCTATAGGCTTAATAAATCTCGCATTTATAATTCTAATATTTAAATGTTTAATTTTGATTATTGTTTTTATCTTTTCAACATTATCACCATAACAAATTAAAGTCATTTTATAGTCATCTTTGCAAGATTCAATAGTCCAGGTACCTAATTCTAATTGATTATTATAATCAACTTTTATATCATCGATACTTCCTCTAGGTATTCTAATAAAATAAGGTTTATTAAAATTATGAAATGCTGTATTTACAAATTGACGAAGTTCTCTAGCATCTTTAGGAGCAAAAAGAACGATGTTAGGAATAGGTGATAAAATACTTACATCAAATACCCCATGATGCGTTGGGCCATCTTCTCCTACAATACCTGCACGATCAATACTGCAAAGACATGGTAAATCCATTCTAGCAATATCATGATTAATTTGATCATAAGCTCTTTGTAAAAAAGAAGAGTAGACAGAAATAAAAGGTTTTTTTTGAGAAATAGATAAACCTGCTGTAAAAGTAAGAGCATGCTCTTCAGCAATTCCTACATCAAAACATCTTTCTGGGAATACTTTAAATAAAGTATTCATTGCAGATCCTTTAATCATTGCAGGAGTAATTGAAACAATATCCTTATCAATTTTCATCCATTGTAAAACCTGATCAGATATAATTTCCGACCATGATTTTTTTGAAGGATTTCCAGAAGAAAGCACACGGCCATTTTTTACATTAAATGGTGGAGTTCCATGCCATTTACCTTCTTGATCATTTTCAGCAAATGAATAACCTTTTCCTTTTTCAGTAACAACATGTACAACGACACTCTTTTTATTCTTTTGTGCAAGTTGCAATACTCTTATCAATTCAACAATATTATGTCCATCCACCGGACCTAAATAATCAATACCAAAGTCTTCAAAAATAGTATCATTTATAAAACCTCTTTTTACAAAGTCTTTAATATATTTTGTAGCTTTATAAACACCTTCTCCTAATTTCCCATGTTGTAAAATCGAACGATAGTCATCTTTCATTTTATTATATGTATTAGACATACGCACATTATTTAGAAAGTTGTTCATACCACCTATGCTTTTAGAGATTGACATTTGATTATCATTTAAAATTAAAATTACTTTATTATTAATTGAACCAAGATGATTTAAAGCTTCTAAAGATTCGCCGCCTACAATAGCTCCATCGCCTACTACAGGAACAATGCTAAAACTTTCTTTATTTAAGTCTCTTGCGATTGCCATTGCTACAGCTGCCGAAAGAGCTGTAGAAGAATGACCAGCCTCCCAAACATCATGTTTACTTTCACAACGTTTTTGAAAGCCTGATAAACCATTGAATTTTCTTAAATGTGTAAAATCTTTTGCACGTCCTGTTAAAATTTTATGAACATAACATTGATGTCCTACATCAAAAAATATTTTATCTTCAGGTGAGTTAAACACATAATGCAAAGCAATAGTTAATTCAACAATTCCTAAATTACTTGATAAATGTCCACCTGTTTGAGAAACAGATTCAATAATAAATTGGCGAATATCCTTTGCTAAGTCATTCAATTCCTTTTCTGTTAATTCTTTTAAAAAAGAAGGACCTTTAATTTTTGTTAAATCCATTTATCTCACTCTTTTCCACAATTTTTCAATAATTTCCAAAATCAATCCATGATTTAGTGTTAAAGAATACACAAGTTGCTGAGCTTCATTAAATAGTAAATCAACTTCTTTTTGAGAATTTTCAATTCCTAAAAGTGTAACATAAGTTTCTTTATGATTTGCTTCGTCACTTCCTGTATTTTTACCCAATGTTTTGGCATCAGATGTTACATCTAAAATATCGTCTTGAATTTGAAATGCTAAGCCAATTTTATAACCTATTTGTTTTAAAATTTCTAAATCGTTTGGTGAGGCAATTAAAGCCCCCATTTGAAAGGCACAAGATAATAATTTTCCTGTTTTATAATGGTGAATTTTATCTAATGTTTCTTTTGAAAGCTTTTTACCTTCATTTTCAATATCATATTCTTGTCCTAAAATCATCCCGTTTATACCACTTGATGTATATAAACAAGAAACAAGTGAAAGTTTTAATGAATCATCTAGATTGGTTTGTAAAATGATGTTTACTGCTTCATTAAGAAGACCATCTCCTGCTAAAATTGCTGTTGCTTCACCAAATTGTTTATGACATGTTGGTTTTCCACGCCTTAAATCATCATTGTCCATTCCAGGTAAATCATCATGGATCAAAGAATAAGTGTGTATCATTTCTAATGCACAAGCAATATCAATATACTTTCTATAATCAAGACCATATGCTCTAATCACTTGTAAAACAATTAATGGTCTAATTCGCTTTCCCCCTGCTCTTAAAGAATAATACATAGCTTCCTTAACCTTACTATCAGGATATTGAGATAAAATATTTTCAAGTCTTTGATTAATTTCATTTATAACATTATTCATTATTTTCTACCTCTACATCAAAATCTTCTAATTGACCATCAATAAGTATTTTAGAAACTTTATTTTCTACATTTCCTAATTTTTTTGAACAATATTGAGAAAGCTGTACGCCTTCTTGAAAAAGTTCAACACTATCATCTAAAGATGTTTCGTTATTTTCTAATAAATCGACAATTTCTTCTAATCGTTTTATTGCCTGTTCGAATGTCATTTTTTCCATATACATTACTCCTTATGAATCGTTGCTTTAACGTAACCGTCTTTTAAATAGATAGAAACATTATCTTCATTATTTAAATCATCTATACTTGAAACATATTGATTTTCTTTTTTTACTAAAGCATAGCCCCTTTCTAACGTTTGTAAAGGACTTAATGCATTTAATTTAGAAATCAACATACTTAAGTTATTTTGATTGGCTTTAAGTTTATTATGAAAATTTATTTTTAATAAATTTTCATATGTTTGAATCTTTTGTTGATAATGACTTACAAATACTTTATTTTGAGATTGTAATTGTAAATTAAGTTTTGTATAAATAACCATATTATTATTTAAACGTTTTTCCATGAAATTAGAAATTTTATCTTGTAAATAAGAAACATATTGTAAGTGATCACCATATAGTTTTTCAGGATTTTTAAATAAATAAAAGTGTGTTAAGCGATTTAATCTTGTATTCAATGTTTCAATTTTATACTTCATATTTGATTTTAAAAGACCATCTAACATTGATAAATGCTTATACATATCTTCTATATTAGGTGTGGCTTCAATAGCTGCATAGGTAGGTGTTAACGCTCTTAAATCACATACATAATCACATATTGTAAAATCTATTTCATGCCCTATTCCACAAATAATAGGTGTTTTTAATTCAAAAATTGTTCTTGCTAATGCTTCTTCATTAAAATTCCATAAATCCTCTAACGAGCCACCACCTCGTGCCAAAATAATGGTATTAAAGTGAAGTTCATCTACGAATTTCAAAGTTGAAATAATTTTCAAATATGCGTCTTTCCCCTGTACAGGTATAGGAAAAATGATAACTCTACACACAGGAAAACGTTTTTTTAAAGTACGCATTACATCCATTAATGCAGCACTAGGATATGCTGATAAAACAGCAATTTTGCTAGGGTAAGAAGGAATATTTTTTTTATATTTTTCATCAAACAAACCTTCTTGTAGTAATGATTTTTTCAAATTCTCAAATTTTAAAAATAATGAACCTACTCCATCAGGTTCAATATTTTTAACTATTAATTGATTATATCCTGTAACTGCATAAACAGAAACAGTTGCTTCTATTAAAACTGAATCACCATTTTTTACATCAAAATTTAATTGTTCAGCAAATCCTTTATACATAATCGCACTAATATGTGATTTACCATCTTTTAGTGTAAAATACAAATGACCAGAACTCATATTTCTTTTAAAATTAGATATTTCACCTTTGATGAAGACATGCTGTAATTGCATATCAACATCTATTTTTCGCTTTAAATAGTTATTTAAAGCAGAAACTGTTATATATTTTTTATCCAATGGCACCTAAAACTCCATTAATAAATTTATAAGCATCTTCATCACAGTATTTTTTTGCTAATTCAACTGCTTGATTAATTGAAATTTCTTTAGAAACTTCATTTCGTTCATAAATAGCTACATAAAGAATTGCTTTTTCCATCATAGAAAGACGATCAATTGACCATGATTTTTTCAAATTCTTTTCAATAAGAGGCACATATTCATCAATACGTTCAATTGTATTGAAAACAATTTCTTTACAAAGTTCAATTTCTCTTTCATCCATTCTTGGTTTATAACATTCGTTTAAATAATTCATAATTTCTTCTTCTGTTGAATTTGTTAAAAGATATTGGTAAACTGCAATAACAGCTTTTTCTCTAATTAATTTTTTTCTTACTTTTTCCATACACATTTCCTTCCAAAATATATTCATATTCTATCATAGTTTCTTACGAAATTAAATAAATAAACACAATAAAAAAGGAATTGCTAGACAATCCCTAGAATTTAATTTTATTGACATTAACATTCACTTTAACATTTCTAAAGCCAATATATCTATCAATAGCATTTACAACTTCATTTTGAATTTCACTAACAACTTTTCCAACATTAAGCCCATAATCAATGACAATGTCAATACCGATGATTACTTGATTATGATCATTGATTTCAATATTTACAGAATTTTTCCCACCATCAAAATCAATCCCGTTTATTTTACTTACTTCATGATTAGTAATTGCTTGAAAAACAGATAATTCAATATATTGTTCACCTAAATTATTTTTCTTTTCTACTGTATAGTATTCCATAAAATTACTCCTTTATATCTCTATACCTTATTTTATCTAAAAATCATTGATTATTCAAGTTAGAAGTATCATTAGTCTTCTACAAATTTAACTTCAATGATATATCCATTATATTTATTATGAATATGCTTGATGATTTTATTAGCATCTTTCGAAGTTGCATCTTTTAATTTTACAACTACTTTCATGTGTCCACCATCAATCTCACAAAAACATTCTTTATACCCTTTATCAGTTAATAACTGACAGATATCTTTTTCATTTTTTATAATTGTTTTTGTTTTTTCATTAGAAGTAAGTGCTGTTGAAATTTCTTTTTCAGATGCTTTTGAAGATGCAATTACCGTATTATTGTCATTAATTTTATTTTCATGATTTTTATTGAGTTCACTTTGCAAAATTTCTATTCTACTTAATGATTTTTTTGAGACCGTGTCACCTTGATCAATTGGTGGTACTAATAAATAATAAATTGATAAAACAAGAATCAATGTAAATAATGATAAAAATGTTATAGCTTGTTTATTCATGAACATCCCCTCATTACCTACTGTATGCAATCACGTTTTAGAATATGAAAAAACACTAGGTTTTGTCCTAGTGCTAAGCTCTGCCTGAATATTTTCCTTCAGCAGTTGAAATAACGACCATTTCTCCTTCATTAATAAATAAAGGGACTTTGATTTTGAATCCAGTTTCTAAAACAGCATTTTTTGTTGCTCCAGTTGCTGTATCTCCTTTAACCGCTTGTTCTGCTTCAGTAATTTGTAAAGTAACTTTATCAGGTAATTGTACACCTAATACTTCACCTTCAAAACTTCTAATCGTTGCTGTATCACTTTCTTTTAAGAAATTCTTTTCCCATTCTAAATTTTCAGCTGGAATTTCAATTTGTTCATATGTTTCTCCATCCATAAATACAAATGCATCCCCTGTATTATACAAGTATTGCATTTCTTTTTTATCGATTTGTGCTCTTTTTACTTTATCATTTCCACCGAATGTCATTTCAGTAGTAGATCCAGTACGTAAGTTTTTCATTTTAACTTTAATATTTGCTGCTGCTCTGGCAGTTTTATTATGAGAATAATCTAATACTACAAATAAATTTCCATCCATTTGAAAAGTAACACCTGGTTTTAAATCACTAACGTTAATCATAATAATCTCCTTTTTAATAATATCCTTGTTGATTGTAACAAAAAATTATTATGAATGGAATAGTTTTTTTATTTTTACAATCGATATTCTTACTATTTATATTTTTTGAAAAAAATCAACTTAAAAAAAAGAAATTTAAGAATAAATTGTCTATATAATAATAGGAGGATTTTTATGGAGGAACTATTTGAACAGATTATTTATCAAGCTATTAAAAAAAATGTAAGTGATATTCATTTACAATGTACAGAGAAAGGAGTGATTAAATTTAGGATTTGTGGGGAACTACTTACTTATGAAACCTATGAAAAAACAAATATTATTCAATTAATGAATTATATTCGTTTCATTTCTAAAATTGATTTAAATTATTACCGTAAACCTCAAACAGGACATTATGTGTATGTTTTAAATAATAAAAAATATAACTTAAGAATTTCCTCACTTATTGGAAAAGATATGGATTCCATTGTTATTCGTATCCTAAATAATCATCAAAAATTATCATTAGAAAATATTAGTAAAGATATTCATGTTTATCAATTTTTGAAACAGATTGTTCAAAAGGATAGCGGATTATTTGTAATAAGTGGTGCAACTGGCTCTGGGAAATCTACAACATTATATGCGATTTTAGATGCAATTAATAAGATGTATAAAAAAAATATTATTACACTAGAGGATCCTATTGAAATCAATAAAGATTATTGTTTGCAAATTGAAATTGATGACAGAAAAGGTATCAGCTATCATGAATCGTTAAAACAAATATTAAGACATGACCCAGATGTCATAATGGTCGGTGAAGTACGTGATGAAAAGACAGCTCAATTAGCACTTACATGTGCTTTAACTGGACATCTTGTACTAACAACTATTCATGCAAGTAATTGTATAAATACGATTAAAAGATTAGAAAACTTAAACATTTCATCTCTTGATTTAGAAGATGTTCTTCTTGGTATCATGACACAAAAAATGCGTTTTAACGATAAAAAAGAAGTATTTATTTTAAGTGAATACATTGATCAAAAAAACTTATTAAAATATTTTGATCGAAAGAAAATAGATTACTATGATTTTTCGAAAGCTGCATGCACATTAAAAAATGTAGGTGTTTTAAATGAAAAATAAATTACTTAATTTTATTGATCTACTTATTTTTTTCTTTAATCAAGGATATTCATTACAAGAAACGCTTGATTTTTGCAGTTTGCTTAACTATGAAAAAGAAGTAAAGGAAATAAAGAACTATTTAAATCAAGGTCTTTCTCTTGACGAAATTTTTATAATGCTTCCCTTTCCTACTCTATTTAAAGAATATTATTCATTTTTTAAAAATGAATTCACATTAGAAACTGCATTAAAAAAGTCAATTGAAATTTGCAAAAAAAGAGATGAGTATAAAAATATTTTTTTAAAAAAATTGGCATATCCAATTATATTGCTTATTTTCTTATTTGTTTTTTCTATTTTTACTGTTTTTTACTTATTACCACAGGTTGAAATTTTATTTAACGATTTCGATATTCAAAAATCATTTATTATTCAATGTCTATTTGTATTATTACATGCAATTCCTGTTTTTTTAACACTAATTACTATAATAAATATTATTTTAATGATATTTATCTATCAAAGCATTGCAAAACAAAAATTCAATCAGATAGATTTTTTGATTAATCACACACATTTTATTAAAAAATTGATTTGTAAGTATTATTCGTTAAAGTTTGCAATTTATTATAATGAATTACTCATACAGCACTATGATACAACATCCATTATTGAAACTTTATATGATAAAATAACTGATAGTGATATTAAAATGATTGTTTATGAACTTTATCGTTTAATTGTAAATGGTCATGATTTTAATTTAGCAGTTAATGATTTCCCTTATTTTTCAGATGATTTTAAAAAATTTATATCTATTATTCAAAATAGTCATGAAAACCAAAGTTTAGAAAATTATATCCAACTTACATTTATGCAATTAAATCAATTTGTTTCTAAATTTATAAAAATCATAGTTCCATTGATTTATGGTTTTGTTGCTACATTTGTAATTGTTGTGTATGTTTCAATAATAATTCCTATGATGAATGTTGTCTCAAATTTATAAAAAGGAGGATTATAAGGATTATGAATTCTAATAAAAAAGGTTTTACACTCATTGAAATGATTTTTTGTATTTCTGTAATACTAGTTATTTTACTGCTTGTTATTCCAAATGTTACAAGTAAAAATCGTTTAGTAAAAGAAAAAAGTTGTGATGCACAAATTGAAGTTGTTAACTCACAAATCATTTTGTACGAAATCGAAATCGGGCATTTTTAGTTTTCAATCTCTCAAAAGTATTGATATTACTAGCTTTATGTTTAATAATGTAGCTCATTTTTCGCTCAATTACGCATATACTCCGCATTTTTATTTCAAATTGCGGAATTAATAATATTTTTTCAGTCGTTTTAAATAGCATTTGGGTCGTTATTGATTTCATTTTTCATGAGTTGGTTGTAAGCTATAAAATGTTGGGAGGAGTTATATGACACTTAATAATGTTTACAATTACATTAGAAAATACATAGATAGAGATTTTAGCAAAAGATTAAATGTGTATGCAAATTATGAATGTGATGACATGATAGAAGAATGCGTAATGATGATAGATTATTATGATCATGATTGCCCTGCTTTTATTTACTATACTGAAATCAACAATATTATCATATTCAATGATTTTGATGTTGCGTTATGTAATGCGTACCCTGCTCAATCTCATTTTTTTGAGACAACGCTTGATAGAGTACTAGACATCTTAATAATGCAAGACACTTTAGTTAATGATGATATTGAAATACTGAATGAATTTATAAATTAAAAAGTTCCCTAGTTAATAGGAGAACTTTTATTTTAAAAATGTTTGGCAACACCAAATTATAAACATTACACATGAAGCCATTCCTAAAATGGTACAAGTTTTTAGAACGATTTTAAAAAATATTTTTTTAGCTCGTAACATTTTATTTCTTGTGATTGATAAGATAAACATAATAAAGCAATACATGACTACAATCATTACAATTCCAATTAAACATCCCAAGCAGATCAGTTCAACTAAAGGCACTGGTTGTCCATCAACATGAGTAAACAAATCATTGATTAGTGACATTCCACCGAACATAACAAATGAAATACCAACAAAGATAGCCACGATTGCAATCATTTGAGACATTAAAGAATCTTTTTGTGCTTCGATATCTTTTTTTACAGAATTCTTTAAATCATTTATCTTTTTGGTTTGAGAAGAAATAGAATTATTAACTTCCTTAACTTGATCAGTAATTTTTTTGTCAAATGCTGAAACCGATTTGCTAAGATAAGGTTCAATTTTATTATCGCTCAATTCCATCATTTCAACTTGATGAATGGCTAATTGAATATGATCAAGCATTTTCAGTAATATCGAATCTTCTTTTTCAAAGTTATTGATTTCAATCTTATTTACCATTGATGATAGATTAACTATTGCATTATCAGTATAATTATTTTCAGTTTTTGACCATTCGAACACTTTATTTGAAAAACTAGAATATAAAATACGATGATATTTTTCTAAATACTTTTTCAAGCTTTCTCGAAACGAATTTTCATCAAAGACTGTTTTATTTAGTATGAGTAATTGAATTATATTATCCATATCTTTTTCAGCGTGTTCATACAAGTTATCTATATGTTCGTTAATTTCGTTATTTAGTTCGTTAATTTTCTCATTAATATTTTCAATTCTATCCATGTTACTAACCATTCGCTAAATTCTCAAAATATTTTTTTATAAGTTGCTCATCAATCACTGCATTTCTTTCGGATGGATGACTATAATAAGTTTCATGCCATGGAAGCTGATTGTGTGTGATATCAACTAATCTTGTAGCACTTAAATGAGCAAAATTATCAATAATCGCATCAATAATTTTTCTAGTATCAGAATCTATCATGTATGGATCATACTGAACTTTATCCCATGATATATTATCTTGAGAATCGAATGAAACTTCCAAATATTCTTTTATTGGTGGTATATTCATCGCACCATATCTTTTGAATTCATGATATGCATTAGGACATACTGGTCCATAATCCCAAGCTTCAATTTTTTCAGGGAAACATCTATTGCCAGTTAAGGCAAGCATATATCCTTGAACAAAATATAATAACTTTTGTAATTTTAAATTAGAAATAATAATTCCTTTTTCATTGCATTTATTAATTATATATCTTGCTATATCTAAAACATCATATTCTCTACCCATACTAAAAACTCCCCTATTCATAAACGCCTAATTTTTGTCTCATTTTCATTTCTTGCTATAGGTATTATACATTGATTGATTATATTTGTGCAACGAATTTTATCTACATATCTCTTTTCATACTATTTTATACTGTTTCATATTGTATTATTCCTCAACTTTTATTGAAATAATCCCTTACATATAATAAGGATAGAGAAATTTATAAAATAGCATAAAAAAGCCCCTTATCCTTTACATACTAGTACTATTATGTTATAATGATATTGTAAAGAAAGGAGGGGAAATAAATTGTTAGGTATCTGTAATTTAAAAGATTTCTTGGAAACTCTAGCATACGTTGTAGCGATCGTTCTAGGAATTCAAGAAATCTTAAAAGGCTGGAAAGGGAATTAAAAAATTCCTTCTCCAATGCTCATTATAGCTAACAATTTAAATATATGCAAATATCTGGAATAATAGCAATTTTCATTATTTTATACATTGTTATCAAAAGAAGAAAGGAACGTTAAAATGGAAAAGGAAAAATTTAATCAAGCAAAATACATGAGAGAATGGCAAAAAGAAAACATGAAGCAAGTAAAAGCGTCATATAAAACTGAATTTGTAGATGATTTCAAAGAAGCTTGCAGAAAACTTGGGATTAAACAATCGGATGTTTTTAGAAATGCAATGTATAGTACAATTAAGAAAGCAGAGAAAATAAAAATGACAAGAGAAGAAATTAAACAAGAAATTATTTTAGATTTAGAAAAAGCGTATGAAGAAAAAAATGAATATAGATATTATTTGGAACAACTTCCTATGGAAGGCGACTATGATAATGAAGTTCATAGATACATTGATAATTTAGAAAATGAAATTAGACATCAAAATAAAGAAGATTTCGACTATTGTGTAGACCAATTAGTTGATTACTATTATCAAAATCAAGAAATTTACTTTGATAATAATGCTGAATAAATAAAAAGCCTACTCTTGATTGAGTAGGCTTTTTTTAATGTAAAATATTCAATTGTTTTTTTGACGTCGAATTATTTAACCAAAGTATGGATTGGTTATAATACAATTAAATTTTTACAACTTTAATTATACTATTTAATTATTCGCTGTAAACTCCCCACTGCTCATTCATTTCTTCAATCTGATATTGATATTTCAAATTTTCTTGTTTTAATTTCTCAATTTGATTATCTTTTTCGATAATTTGAGAATGATATTGAGTATTTTTAGCAAGTAAACAAATAATCAATAAAAGTAATATAATAATGATGATTTTTAATTTTTTCATTCTAAACACCCATTAATTTCAAAATAGTGTTTCTTCCTGCAATTCCATCAATTTTTAACCCTCTGTCTGATTGGAATTGTTTTACTGCAGCTTCTAATCCGCTTCCAAATTTACCTGGACATTCAACACCAGATGGATCATATCCTCTACACATTAATGCAATTTCTACCGCTGTTACCATATATTGAGTTTCTTTTCTTTTAACATAGTGATGTCCTAACGCTGATTTAGATTTCTTTCCGAATGAGCCATCAACTGTTAATTTGGAACCATAATCCAAATTCATTGCATGTTGGAAGCATCTAGCAATATTTGCTTGAGTCTTAGGACCATATGCACCATCAGTTGCAATACTATGTCCCGTAAAGTTAATTGAATGTTGTTGACCTCTTGAAATAATACTGTCTAAGTTGTCATTTTTAGCTGCAGATGGAGTAGCAGTAGATGTCCCTAGATTTCCAACAGTTGAATTAACAATATTATTTTTAAAATTTTTCCAAACATTGTCATCTAAAAGTCCATTACAATTAGGACATAATTTACCATTTACATCATAATGACGATAAACATGATCAATATCAATGTTATATTTTTTCATCAACGCACGTGCTAATGCATATACATTTTCTAATGTCTTATCGGTAATTTCAACAACACCATTTTTATTGGAATCACACATTTCAATCGACAATGAATTACTGTTAGTGATGATTTGATACATTGGATGATGAGCCGATTGACACTTACCACCAACACTATAAGCTACGTAATCATCTGGAACTGAATGTGTAACTGAATCATCATCAACAAAGTAATGGGCAGAAGCTTTAACTACGTTGTTAGCAAAATATTTTCCATTTGCTTCATCACTATCTCCATCATTACTTGTATAATGAATGACTAAATATTTAATTTTTGATAAATCTCTTTTTGAACCATAATTAGCTTTATTCGCTAAATGTTCTTTCATAACATAACTCATATGCTATTTCCTCCTTTTTTTAAATAAAAAGAGAGCTATTCACTCTCTTTCTCTAATTCCTCTTTGATTTCATCAATTCTTTTCCATATTGCTTTAGTTTCACGCTCTTGAAGCGCCATTCTCTCGACTACATTGTTATGCTTCTCAACTTTCTTTGTTAGTTCATCAATTCTAAAGTTCATTAAAGCGTTAGCTTTATTGTTTGAAAACATTGTAGTGATTACACTAGGCACAGCTACACATAGACCAGAAATCAAAGCAACTGTAACTGCTTCTGTCATATGATTTCACTCCTAACTTTCATCTACAATTTCTTCCAACTCTGGAAGTCCTGCAACGCTTGTGAGAATTGAAACAACACCAGATAGACAACTTGCACTAATGATCATTGCCCAATTGACTTCATTCATGACAGTAGATGTTCCAATTAGTGCTACAGCAGTTTGAGCAACTGTTTTGACTGCTCTAATTCCTGCAGCTTTTACCCATTGATTAAAATCATATTTTTTAACTTTCAATTCAATCACCCTTTCTAGATAGTTTTAAGCCGTGTCCAGGGCATTAAAAAAAGGGCTTTCGTCCTTTAATTATTTGCTTTTTGTATATTTCAATATTGCATATCCTGTAGCATCAGCAAAACCATTTGATTGTCCAACTTGCAATATTAAATTTTTTTTAGTTACCTGAATAGAAATACCATCATGATCTTGATCTTTATGTGCCCGCGGTATCATGTGATTTGTTCCATCACTCGTTTTCATAAATAAATCACAACTCAATACTCTGTATAAATCTGATATATTATGTGGTACATATTTATCCTCGCTATCAAACCCACTTACAAGCATTACTTTGCAATATATTTTTTTACCATCAATCCATTGCATCCCTGTTTCCTGTTCTTCTAAAGAAAACTTAAGATTTAATAATGTATTTCCATTTGCATTAACAAATTGAGGCATAAGTTCCCATTTGCTAGCAATCAGTATCCTATTACTTGATAGATTGTTCCTTCAATTCCAGTTAGATACGTACCACCAATGACTTTAGTACATCCACTAACTGTTACATTTTTACCACTAAAAACAAGAGTCATTTCGTACATAGAAACAGTATTTCCATCTGTATGAATATCCGATAAATGTACTTTTGAACCTGCTTTTAATGACATTCTTGTACTTTTAGGATTAATCCAGTTATGACTTTTATAGAATATCTCTAGATAGTCATAATTGGATATATCATCATTTAAAGTAAAATTGCTTTGAGTTGCACCATCAAATAACATTGTTCCAATTGGAATTTTAGTTCCATCATTTTTAACAAATTTTCCCATATAAAGGAATAGCTTTTTTATTTATGACTAATATCTTCCAATAACTTTTGTAATAGTTGTGCCTTGATTGTTAGATGAATTTGTCCATCTGCAATTATCAATGTGTAACAGTTTTGATGATTGAGTATATTTAAAGGACATATTAGTAACAGTCCAGTTGTTGACAACACCAGAATATACGATTGTACCATCAATAATTGGTGCAATAACTGCGCTATCATCACTGATTATGATTAGCTCTTTAAATTTCAAAGCATCATCACTTAGTGTTAGATCGTGACCATATCCAAAATGACTACCACTCCATAGAACAACATCAGCATTGATTTCATTGCCTTTAGAATCGACAAATTTAGCCATAAATAGCACCTCTTTTTAAAGAAGCACAGCTATTCAACTGCACCTCCTTGTTCAAAGGTGATAGGTAAAAGGATACTGTTTTTACTATTGCTAGTAAACAGTACCCCCCCCCACGAATTTTTTAATTTTTGACATTTGTATGCTCCTCTCTTTCTTTAATTCTTTTAATAAAAATCAAATAAGAAAAGATACTAGTGCCTTTATTTTTTTGTGTAACGAATAATTGCTTTAAATTTATAATTTGCCCAACTATAGTTATTAGCAAAACGAATATTATTTATATTCAAAATGAAATACGTACAGTAGAATGTTCCTGTATTACCACCAGAATAATAAGTAACAGGAAATCTATAGAAATCTTCTCCATTAGAACATGTGACTTCATAATCAATGAATTCACCCAAATTACTGATTGAGTGATCTATGGTGCTTACACCAACCCTAAGTCCAGTCCATGTAATTATTTTTTCATAGATTTTTTTACCATCAATCCAATATTTTCCCGTCCAATGTTCATCTGTAGACATTTGTAGATTAAGCAATTCATTTCCATTTTTATCAATAAGTTTTGGCATGTTGACATCTAGGCTAAAACTAACCTAAATGCTTTTCACCACCAATCTTTTTAAAGAATGAGAAAAGGCACTTTGATGTACCTTCTCTAATTTGTGTAAGTCGTGTGTGTGTGTGTGTACAACGCACTCACGTGTTTCAAAATCTTTCATATTTTTCTCCTTTTAAAAAAGAGCAGAAATCAATCTACTCTTTGTAATATACTGCATCTTTTAAATCAGTTTCTAATTCACTGACTGTCTTTTCAAGCTGTCCAACTTGCTTTTGCAATGATGTTAATTGTGACTTCAAAGCAAACGTATCTTTTAACTTTGTCATAAAAGTTTTCAAAATATCACTTGTTAGAAACTTGCTGCTATTAGCTGAAACAGTTGTTGAAGATACGTGCTCACTTACATTTGAAAACAAAACTCTTTTAAAGAAATCTTTCATATATAAGACCTCCTAGTTGATTATGCTCCAAATACTTCAGACCACATTGTATTTAATTCAGTATCAGTCATTACTACTAATTTAGCATTGATAGCTGAAGTTACTTGTGCTGCAGTTTGATATCCTGAATCATTTGTCAATGATGATACTTTTGTTGGAATATCAGTCTTTTTAGCATAAGAGCTTAGATCCATTTCTCTTGAACCTAATTTTTCAAATTTAGAATTGATATAGATGTATTCATCATAGATATTATTACCAGAATCACTATTAGCAACTAAATAGATAATACCTTTTTTACCAGTTGAAGGTAATGATTCGACAACTGAGTAATCGATTTGAGTTACTCCTGATACTGCAGATGCGATTTCTTTTGTTACATCAGCTGATTTAGCATAAGCAGATAAATCTACATTTACAGCTTTCGATGAATCAGGAGTTAAAGCTGTACCATTTACTTTTACGCTTTCAATTTTGTTTGCTTGAGCACCAGTAGCAACACCGTTTAATTTTGTTTTATCAGCATTTGTATAGTCATTTGTAGATAGACCTTTACCAGTTTCTTTTGCTACAAATTTCCCTTCTCCCCAAGCTTTAATTTTTCCTAGGGCTGTTTTTAAAATTGAATCAGTTACAAAACTCATAATATATCTCTCCTTCTATTTATTTTTTTATTCAAATACTTCTTTCCACATATTGTCTAATTCATCATCAGACATTTCTGTGGCTGTTCCCTGCATATCTTTCCATGCAAAGTCATAATCGATATTGCTTGCTTTTTGCAATACTTGGTCTTTATTACCACCTGCAGGAAGAGTCGCAAGTTCTTTTTGTTGTAATTCTTGTTTTAAATTAATTAATTGTTCATACAGCAACTTCATGTTTGGATCCATTGGTTGTTGTTCCTTATCATCCTGATCATATTCGACATCTTCGATTTTCAATCTAAATGGTTCAAATGTCTTAGTAGAATTATTATCACTGTTTCTGCCAATCAATGTACAGGTTAATACCCCTGCTATTTGAGTAAGATTTTCTCCAATGATAAACAGATTTTGAAGTAATGGTATTTCAGTTACTTCATCGTCCATATCTACTTTCAAGTAGAAGTTCCAGCCGTCAATGAATAGATTTTTGTTGGTGAATTTGACAGCTGTATTGTTGCTATCATACTTTCTTCCAGCGTAAAAGATATTTCTCGTACATGAATGTGATTGATTTTCATTAAGATAGATTTCAATAATTCTCATATTTTAATCCTTGTAAAAGATTGCATCACTAAATGAATTGACTGTCCTAGCAATTCTATCGACACCTGAAATATTGATTCCATTCAAATGAACTCTGAACAGTTCAATTTGACGTAACGCACCACCATTTTCAAGATCATCTTTCGTTAACGATGGAACTGTTTCTTGTTCTCCAGGTGTACCTTGGATGACAACAATATCGTGTGATTCTCCGCTTTCATCAATTTTAAATTGAGCAACGATACAATCGCAACGTTTCATGTTTTGAGTACCATTTTCAATTGGTACATCGCAATACATTCCTGGTTTGATTCTAAGAAAATGTCCTTGGTTGATAAGCAATCCATCAGCAATCCTTATTTTATTGTTGCTGACAATAGAAGCTTCCATTTGATTGCCTTTTGTAAAAATACCATCAACTGAATATAGAGCATCAAACAAATATGCATCGATACTTGCAGATACTTCTTTTCCTGTCAATGTAATTGCCTCAACTGCATCACTTGAACTTGCCATCTAATCACCTACCTTGTAATCAATGTCACAGTCTGTGTAGTCTTTTTCAAACGTACATTTAACGATTTTTTGTACAATAGGCTTTTGCATTGAAATACCTGTTATGTATTCTTTTGCTCCTACAATGTCTCCAATTTCAGGAGATAAATTATCAAATGTAATTTCTAAAGAGTTATCAGTCTGTGCTTCTTTTAATTTTGTTTTGGTTCCATCTATTAATTCTTGAACACTTTCAACATTCGAATAGTCATACGTCATTGTGTTCAGTTCACTTGGAATCATAGAGCTGTCATCAATTTCACTTAGTTCTAAGTATTGATCATTGATTTTAAAGACATGAACAACCTGCCTTTCTTGCAAATCGCCTTTGCCTAATCCAATGCAATGATTACATTGATTTATATCTTTTTTAGCGATAATCTGCAGATTGTAATCATTGTCGAATTGGAGGCTTTCGGAATAATTGATAATTGGTTCAACTGAAAGTTCAATCTGTCCATTTTTATTCCAAATAAGTCTAAGCTTGGCGTTTGCATCATTTAGCATTGTTTCAAATGCCTGTAGTGTGTTGTAATAACGTGCTTGATAATTAATGGTTATTCCACTATCTTCTTGTGAAACAACAAAAAAATCAGCCAGTTTCTTTTTTAAACTTACTGATTTAGATTTATTTTCAATATAATTGAAAAAATTAGTTGATGAATTGATATATTCTCGAATGCATTCATTTGCTTCACCCTTAAATTCATAGTATTCATCAGTTCTTTTTCTAGGCTGAATGATATCGTTTGCTAGCAATTTTCTTGGGCATATACCACCTATTTTTACTTCTTCAGCCTCGGTATCTATTTCGATACTTTTTACTATCCCACCAAATTCAGTACCGACACAATAGAATCTGCTGTCATATGTCAGCTTGCGGTCCCAGCTGTCCGTTGAAACAGTTATTTCAAAGTCATTTTTGGCTTTGTCATATGTTCCAATTTCTAAGTCTAGGCTGCAATTTAATAAAGGTCCTTGCTCAATTCCATTAGGATCCGTATAGATGAACTCCATCATTATTCATCACTCTCCCATTTTGGTTCGCTTCTTGCATCGTAGACAACGATATCAAACGAAAAGGAGTTGTTCCAAACGACAATATTTGTACCGGGTGGGATGGGAACATACAATCTGTTGTCTTTGTTCCTGTCGTTGAAAACGTTGATTTCATCACCGTGTGCTGTGATTTTTACAGCTTTCTTTTTCATTGTATCGATTTCAAGTCTTTCATTTGCTTCAAGCGTCGTATTGATTTGATAAAGGTTGTCTCCTATTTTAATGGCTGGGTCTTGCGCTGGACCATATATTCTTAATAAAATATCATTTTCAACGACCCCAATGTTTCTGACTGTCATTTGCCCTTCACTCGCACCATAGACATAAGGATATTTATAGGAATACTTCTTCGTTCCTGTTTTTCTTCCTTCACCTGTGCTGTAAAAATGATAGGTATCTTCCTTGATCCATTTAGTTGAATCAGTTACCAGAGTTAAATCTACCTTTGCGTATGGAAGGATATATGACTTCATGTCCTTTTGGTTCTTAAAGATATTGCACTCTATATAGTAGTCATTATAGAAAAGTTTTCCTTTGACATTGCTTACGTTATCTACATCAAATATCTCAACGAGTCTATTTAGAGCACTGTAGAAGTCTTTTTGATTTTGGCTAAAGATATCTACACTAACCTTTTTCGTTTCGACATCACGATAAAAGCGTGTGACCCTTCTATTTTCAGTTTCATATGACCACTCAAAGTTAAAAAAGTCAGTTTCTTCAATATGATAAGGAGCACTTAACAAATCTATTTGCTCATTGTTTGAATTGACATAATATACTTTCATAAATGCTCCTTTCTAAATAATTCTGGCAAATTCACGCTTGTCTACTTTGAAAGACATTCCACTGTTTTTAATTGCTTTAGCGGTTGAATTTCCCATCTTATCATAATCTATTTTTAATTCATTTGTGACATTGCTTTCAAATGCTGTTTGTCTTGCAATATCAAGATTTGTTTTCAGTTCGATATCATCCAAATTGAAGTTCATGATACCATTCAAGTCACTTGTCATTTTTTCAAGTTCTTTGTTCATGGATTTTTGAGCTTTTGGCATGGCCACTTCAAACCCCACAGCAATACCTGGTGGTAAGAATTTACCAATGGCATCTCTCATTACTCTTGATGGCGAATTAATTCCAAGTGCACCTTTGAAGCCGTCTATAACACCTTTTGCAAAATCTCCAATTTTTCCAAGCAACCAGTCTTTTGCATTTTTGATACCGTTCCAAATGCCCTCAACGATATATTTACCAATATCGGCCATCTTTCCTGGTAATCCTGAAAGAGTATTGACAATTCCATCCCATAGTGATTTGGCTGCTTCAATACCTTTTGAACCCATCTTGACAACGAACTCAGCAACCTTTCCAATAGCATTTGACAATACGCTCCAAATTTGCCCAGGTAATCCTGTAACAAAACTGATGATGCTTGATACAAAGTTTGACCCCGCTTCATATCCTTTGGAAATCAAATTCAAAGCAAACTCAGCTACTTTTCCTATGATATCAGTAATATATGTCCAGAATTGGCCGGGCAATTGAGAAATCCAAGAAATAAAACCTGTTACAAAATTTGGAACATCAACCGTTACAAACTCAACAAATTTCATTCCAAGATTGACAATATATCCTGCAATAGAGCCTATAGCATATCCTATGTTGTAAGGAAGTTCACTAAAGAAGCTGACCACTGAATCAACAAATCCACTGACAATTTCTACAAAACTATTAAATGTTTCGGGAATCGTTTCAGTGAAGAAAGATGCAATCGTCTCGCCAATGCCAACAAAGAATTCAACAATTGAATTGCCGACACCTTGGAATGTTTCAACAAGGCCATTGAATGCTTCGGGCAATGTCTTGGTAAAGAATGGTACGAGTATATCAGCTACACTTTGAAATGATGCTTTTATATTCTCCCATTGTTTTGACCAGAATTTTCTGAATCCATCACTTGTATTCCATAAATAAAGGAATCCGGCCACTAATGCTGTGATACCTGCTAGAACTAAGCCAAAACCGCCTCCATTCATTGCCACACTCAATAATTTTTGTGCTGCCGCAAGTCCTTTTGTAGCAACATCAGCTGCAGTGGTAATAGCTTTGTATGTAGCGATTGCAGTAGCAACAGTTACGATTATTCCTGAAAGAGGAGCAAAGTTATCTAATACAACGCCTGCTATATCGTAGAACAAATCACCTAAAGGCTGTAACTGATCTTTGACCTTTCTAACTTTTGATTCCAATTCTTGCATTGGAGTCGTTGTTTCATCAGCAAACTGTTGTCCTTTTCCTGAAACATCATCAAATGTAGTACCAACACTATTCAACGCTTTAGCAAATGTAAGATTGGCATCTTCTCCCATCGTACCAAAAGCAGTAGCTGACATAGTCAACGCTTTTTGTTGATCATCACATTTAGTAATGTCACTTACGATACTGTCGATAACATCCTTTTGAGTAGCCTTTCCATCCTGCCACGCTTTGAATGTCTTTTGTGTTTCTTTGGAGTATGAACTCAATGCATCCTGTATCGTTCCATCAGCTAAACGAGTAGTTACTTCATTGATGGCATCATTTACCTTATCGAGATTATACGCTCCACTATCGGAGCCATTTTTCAATAATTGGAAATATTCACTTGCTGAATATCCCGCTTGAGAGAACTTTCCTGAATACTCTGAAATGTTATCTCCTAGTTCATCGGTCCAGTCCAACCCTTCTTGAGTTCCTGCGACAATATAGTCCATTGCTTCTTGTGCAGTTAAACCAAAGTTTTTCATCAAGCCTTTAACACCTCGAAGGGTTTCATTCATATCTACATCAAATGTATCCTCAAGGATGATTGCTTGTTGTGTAATAGCGTTTAGAGTTCCGTCATCCATTTCACCAAGATTTCGCTTGATTCTTACAACGGCTTCGGCAACTCTATCCATACTTTCACCGAGACCGGCTTCATAAACATCCTTGATGACCTGTGCAGTCTGTCTCGCTTGGTCATCTGTTTCTCCTAGAGCGCCTTTGACACGAGCAACTGAATCTTCAAAATCTTCATAGACTTCTTTTCCAATTTCAGTTCCTTGTTTAATTGCTTCTCCTATTGCTAGATATCCCGCAATCTTTGCACCGAATGATTTGACTTTGTCTTCCATTTCTTGAAGCGCTTCTTCAAAACCATCGGTGTCAGGAGGGTCTATTTTAGGGGATTTGATATTTTCATTTGAAAAATCATCCGCTTTTTTCTTAACACTATCTAATTTAGATGATGCTTTATCTTCGACATCAACTTTACCATCAACATCTATAGCTTTTTCAACCGCAGATGCTTCTGATTTTACTGTCTGGGCACTCTTTTCAAAATTGGAAGTGTCCATTTTTGCACTACCTTCAACTTTTGCGTTATCAGTAGCTTCTTTTGAAAAACTTTCAACCTCGTTTGATGCTTCATCAAGCTTCTTTTCTAGTTTCTTAGTATCAGCATCAACGTTAGGTTTAGCTTCTTTTTGTGATACATCTTTAGCAAATTTATCTACTTTTTTATCAGCTGTATTGAGTTTCTTATCAACGTTTTTATCATTGATTTCTAAATCAATAACAACTTTACCATCTGCCATCATACCACCTGCCTTTAATTTATTCTTTTGGAATTCCTAACGATTCAAATAATTCTGCTTCGATTTCTTCCTGAGTTCTTTGGAATGGGTCTCCCTGTTCTTGAATAGCATAGTAATCTTGAAGTTCTTTCATTCTTGCACGTTCCTTCTTGTCCTTGATTTTTGATAGATCCGCAGTTCTATATCCAACGACCTGAACGAACTTGGTGTCGTCATTCAATCCATTAAGTAATGCTTTGAATTCCCACCAATGCATATTGGTTCTCAATAGATTTATGCCATACTGCTGCATAAACGCAGCAAAGATGAGGTCCATATCATAATCAAAAAGAAACCCAACTTTTTTATTAGGTTTCTTCTCAGGTTTATCCGGTTTATTACACTTGTAAAAATTAAGAATTCCTTTCAGTAATTCCAATGAATCGATACTTTCCATATATAATTCATAGTTTGGAATCACCAAATCAAACAGCATAGGGATTTTATAATTTTCATCAACATACTTGTCAGAAACGATACAAGAGAATTGAATCCACGTTCTAAAATCAGTTCTTATTTCTATTTCTTGATTTTCTATTCTTATTGTTTTTTGAAGATCTCTTTTGTCTAGAATTAACATAATCTTTTAACCCGTATTTGTTTTTTGTGTAATCCATTTGCTTTTGAAGATTTCCAAATTCCTTTGTAAGTGAGTTTAAATTGTCAAGCTCATTTTTGATTCTGTCTTGCTTTTCTTTTTGACGTTCAGTCGTAGCATGTTCATCAAACTTGGCTTGAATTTCTTCAGCAAGAGCTAGGATTACGTAGTAAGGTTTTAAATCATCCTTATCAAAAAGATAATCATATGAGCCTTTTCCTAGCAATTCATCAATGACGACTTGACAGTCTTCAATAAAGGTATCGTCAATTGTACGATTGCCTCTGTATTTTTTGATGAACTTGTCAATCAGCAAATGATTATCGATATTGTCAGCATCGATACTGAAAATACGATCTTTAATTTTTACATCGAATAAATTTTCTTGAATCTTGATTTCTAACATAGTAACAATCCCTTTCCTATTTGATTTCTATTTGTTTGCTGGTGTTGATGACGCACCTGATTGAGGTGAAGCAGCTGTAAATTTACCAGTTGTGTAGTCATATTCACCTGCAGTAAATTCTCCGGTTGCTACATTGTATTGGCCATGTTCGGAAGCTCCCTTTTGAGCGAAAGTTCCTTCCAATGCGATTTTCCCTCCACCTTCACCAGAACCAGGATTAGATGGTTGAATTTCATATTGTCTGTGATGTGCTGCAAAACATCCAGTTGAACCTTCAACAGGTGCCCATGTTTCGATTTCATATTCATCAAACATGGAACCAATGACTTCTTTTTTACCGACTTCATAGATATGTCTTACAAATTCATTATTAGGAATCAATTCACCTGAATATGAAACCGATGGTGTGTATGCCATCATGTTTGAGTGAGAAGTCTTTTCATTGATATATTGTCCGTCATCTGTTGAAGGATCTACAGCTTGTGTCCAATCCGTTAAACCAGTACCAGCCAATACAGGCTTTGATACACCATCGAATTTGACATAGTGTAGGTTTTCATGACGGTTTACTACAGTATTTCTTAATGTTTGTGCCATTATTCAAAAGCTCCTTTCTTGTAGTAAGTTAATTGATACAGTGCTGAAAAATTAGCAATGCCATTGTCATAGGTTTCAACACCAGGATTGGCAATCATTTCTAATTTCTGTGGAACTATATCTTCAGGAAAAACAATGTTTTCAAATTTATTCATTGTTTCCATTTCAAATTGGTTTGCTAATGCATCCAGAACATCAGTAATTTTTTTGACACTCTTTTCAGTTTTAGCTCCTGATTGAAAATTAATATAAAAAGGCAATACCGCAGTATAGCCTCCTATGATGTTTTCATTTATTTTTTCAGCACGATTAGATATTCTTTGAACCATGATTTGGTCATCCTTGTTTGAAGTAAAGAAATCTAATTTCCACATGTTTTTTTGTACGTTTTGAATATCCAACTTCTTGCAAAAGTCATAGATACAATCCAATACCCTGTTGTATTCTTCATATGTCAGTTTTTTATTTGATTTATTTTCCATTTCTAAACACGTCCTCTACACTTTTAATCCATTTCTTGATGTTTGCTTTCTTTGATTTTTCAAACCATTTGGCAGTTGCCTTTGGATGACGTGACTTGTCAAAGTTCATCCCTGTACCTTTATACACATGTTGCGCATAATCAGTATCGTAAATGACTTGTTTTTTCTCTTTGGCATTATCTCCAATATCAGGCGTTTCTCTCAAGTGGGTGTGATTCTCCAGATTAGAAAAAGGAACATAAGGATCAGTATCTCTTATTACAGCATTCTTAAGAGTCTGATAAGCTTTATCCTTTGTCCCTTCCAAATCTTTTTTTACTTGAAAAAAGTCAACATCAATAGAAATCTTCAAGAAGCATATACCTCAATGAACTGGATTTCTTTCGTTCCTGGCGGGCGATAACAGGCATATTTATTGATTGAATAGACATTGGTTGTCTTTTTCAGTTCATCATAGTCCGTTTCTTTTATCGCATCCAAGACAAAATAATCTTCATTTCCAATCGTAAAAGTATTCTTTTTTGACTTGTAACCGTGTTGATCAACAAATGTCAGTCCACCACAGTCACTCAAATCAATCGTTAAAAGAACACTGTCCGCATCGGAAATCCCCTTGTTTGATTGTGTAATGCCATAGTTTTCATCAAATCCAACGTTTTCAAGAACGAATGGAATAAAAGTATCCTCATCAACTTTATGAATCAAAGTAACAGTAAAAGGTCTTAAAATACGAGGAGAGCTAATCATATCGTTTGGCCACTCTGCACATAAGACCTTTTCTTCTCAATTCACTTTTAATCATATAAGCTGAAACGGATGAAAAAGGAACACCATTGAATTTGTTGCCCCTGTCTCCATAACTATAATTGAATCCGTCTTTTGATACGCTTTGCAAGTCTAAATCACTTGTACCATTTAAGGCATTCAAACCACCATTTGCTTGAAGATAATCGATTTGATAGCATACAGCTCGTTTAAGCTCCAAACAGTAATAATCGATATTTTTTTCTAATGCCCATGGTGCAATGAATTGTTCAGCGTAACCCTTGACTAAATCAATTACAGGTTCAACAAGGTCCTCAAATTCAGGCTGACATATTTTTCCTTTGAATGTATCTACGTAATATTCATAAGAAACCTTCATACTATTCTTCTGCTGTATCTTTCTTAGCTTTAGATGCTTTTGCTGGAGTTTTAGCATTTGCTTCTAATTCTTCAACTTTTGTTGTTAAATCAGCGTTTTGTGCTTCTAATTCAACGATTCTTGCATCTTTTTCTTTAATTTGTGCTTTTAAAGATGAATATTCTCTTTTAAAATCCGCTAAAGAAACTGGGTCACCCTTTTTAATGACTTCACCAGAATCTTCGTCAATGTGATCATAACCACGAGCAATGTAGTCATCAACTTTGTGCGGTTCAATTGTAAGGATTCTATTTCCTTTTCTTACTTGTGACATAGATCATCCTCCTCTTTTTTTATTTTTCAACAGCAAATTGAATAGCTTTTACTTTTCTTGCTAAAACAAATACATCTTCATGAGATTCTTCATAGTAAACCCATTTTCCTTCGGACATTGCAGATGGTTCATCTAATTTAGCAAATTCATAATTAACAGGTGTAATGACTGCTAATGGATGAATTAAGCACATTCTAATTTGTTTTGCTGATGCACCAGCTTTAAATCCTTGTGTAAAGTCATAAACAGTTTTCATGTATTTTGATGGAACAGGTACGATTTTTACTAAGTCTAAGTTAGCAATAGTTCTGTTTAATTTATTTTCTGCATCACCAATAATAACTGTTCTAGCAATTTCTTTTGCTCTTTTTAATTTTGCATTTTCAGTTGGTGTAATATATAAGATTCTACCTGTTGGAGGCGTACCGTCTTCATCCATTTCAAGCATCATTTTATCGAATACTTCTAGGATGTTATCCACAGTAATATCATCATTAATTGGTGTTTGGCTTAATTGTTGATATTCAGCGTAGATTTTTGAAATACAATATACATCCATTTCAGGAAATTTTTGTTCTTGGTTGAATACTTCAGTGATGTTACCAATTGAAGCAACCATATTTGTTTGGTCGATATCTTGTGGATGTACCAATGTAGACCATTTTCTTTCATTTTGTAAAGTTAATGGAGTCCATTTATTGTTGTAGTTTCTAGATGCAGTAGCAATTGTATCTCTGTTAGAATCTACACGTCCTGTAGTTTCTAATGTTGGGATTTCAATTGTTCTTGCATTGACCCATCTGTATTTTTGGTTATTTGGGGTATTGAATAAATCTCCAAAGTAAAGTGCATAAGGCCAAGCTTGTTCCAATGCTTGTTGATATGCATGTGCATAGTTTACTGCTGCCATATTTAATTTCCTCCTGATCTGTTATTCTTTTGGCATTGCTCTGACACCTGCAAAATGGAAACCGAATGCATTTGCATTGTTTTCTCCACCTGGTGCTCCTTTAGAAGCAGTACCTTTTGTAAATGTTGGTAATGAAGGTTCATCTTTAGTTTTTTCAACAACGAATGCTCCTGCATCCGATTCTTTTAAACCATTGATATATTCATCCGCTCCAATGAATTTGCCGTCTTTCAATTCAAAATTTTGTTCCTTGAATTGAGAAATGATTCCACGTTTGGCACTTTCAGAAGTAAAGTTCATTCCTGCAAAGTATGAGTTAGTAGCAAAGTCTCTTTCTTGTTGAGTCAATTTATTGTTCAACTCTGCAGTTTCATCTTTATATTTCTTTTCCCATTCAGCAGCGGAATTCTTGATGCCTTCAATATCCATATCCTTGTATGATTTGATTTGCTTGTTCGCATCATTCAAGGAGTTTTGAGCTGATTCATATTTTGTGTTCAATGTTTCTAGCTCTTTTGTCTTTGATTCGACTTCCTTGCGATATTTTTCAATATCATTACCGTTTTCAGTCATGATTTGATTAACTTGTTCATCTGTTAATCCTAAATTCTTTAAAAATTCTCTTTTCATAAGATCCTTTCATTCACTACGCTTTAGTACGCTGGTCGCATCAGCCTGTGCAGTTGCAGTTTTACGAGTTGCCCACCTCAAAATTTTTGTTTTATTCATGTCTTGCTATGTTGTTTTCAGTTTTTGGGTACAAAAAAAGGAAATATCAGTCTCTATTGCTGTATTTCCTTTTATTTCTCTCTAGTGCTTTTGTTTTTGGTTTAGGTGGCGGTACATAGCAATCGTATTTTTCGTGACGAATACGACCGCAAATCATACACATGTACTGTATCTTCTTAACAATAACGTGTCTTTTCTTATCAAAATATTGAATAGTATGATATTCAAATTCTTGATGATGATGTGGTCTTAATCCTTCAGCCATTGAAAAACACCTCCTTTCTCTAAAATTGCGTATAGAAAAAGCGAGTCTTTTGAACTCGCTTCATATTCATATTTAATTTTTAATCTAATACCATTGATAATTGACTATTGTATTCTTTGATTTTCAAGCTTGTATTGACTTCGGGAGACCATGATTCCAAATAATTTTTAGCATTTTCATAATCGGTCTTTAGGGTATCTCGATATGAGCCTAATTTGAAATACTTTTTATAGTCTCTCCAGATGCTACTGAAAAGCTTTCTGCTCATTAATTGATATGCTCTTGAATCAATACCGCCTAGTGCACTGATTACAGTTGTTTTAGCAATTCTTTCAAGCGTATATTGTTGTGAACTGTCAATCGTTGTTGATTTTTCTAAATCAGATACCTTTTCTTCAAGAACATCAACCCTTTGAGCTGTTTGTTCATGGGCTTTAATTGTCAACATAAGCAATTCTCTTGGGTCAGTTGGTACTTTAGCATAAGACCCTGTCTTTCTCAAAGTTGGAAGAACTTCACTTGTTACCCAATGTTTGAATTTTTTTGCTGATGGTAACTTGCTCGATAAGATTAATGAATACAACCCTGATTCATTAATAATAATTGGTTTTTGTTCTCTACCCATGGAGTCGTGAATCACGACCCCATCTCTTTTATCATCAGAATCAATATGTCTTGCAAGAGAATCTCTTACATTTTTGTATCCAAGTGCTTCAGCAACATCTTTACCAACAAACCAAGGCTCATTGTCAATCATCAAGCTTCTTACATTTCCAAATTCTTCATTGTTAAATATTTGTAGTTCGTTCATATTGACAATCTCCTTTTTTAATTGTTTCTTGAATATTTCTTGTTAAAGCATTACACTTTGAAACATTTGATCTAATAGTTTCTTCTACCATGTCAATTTGGTCTTCAATTAACATCATGACATTTGAAACATCATATTTAATATCATTCCCGTTTTCACATGCATCACATGTAACAATGACCATTGAATTAATTCTTTCTAAGTCAGTTAATTTGTTTTCAATTTCTGATAACATTTCAAACAAATTGTCTAATTGTTCTAACATAAAAAATCCTCCATTTTCCCTTATTTGAAATTTGAGTTTAGAGGTATTTAGTGCTATAATCTAAACGCCTCTTCATTGTGGGTATGGAACGTTAACTTTCTCAGGGTTAGGACGTTCCATTTTTTATTCAATTCCTAAAAATTGATTAATCGCTTTTCTAACGACACCGGCTCTAGTTTCATTGTTTGCTTTACAATATTCATCTAAAGACTTTATAGTCTTATCATCAACTCGAACCTTTATATCATTGCTTTTTGGATTATCAATCTTAGGTCGTCCAGTTCTTGGACTCATGGTTTCAGCTCCTTTCTTATTGAGTTCCACAAATTCATTGTATTAAACGGAACTCATAAAGTCAAGAGATATTTATAAATTTATAGCACAATACCTCTGTTCATTTGAAATTAGAGGCAATAATTGTTCTAACATACTTTTTACCTCTTTCTTTTTGATTGAATTTCTAGGCAAATAATGTTAAAATGCTTTTGCCTAGATGGTTTAATAGAGAGGATTGTTTTAGCGGACAACTCTCTATTTTTTTATACCTAAATCTCTTTTTATCAATGTGGTTATATAGCCTTTTATGGTTTGACCATTTTCGCTTGCACGAATTTTTATTTGCTTATGTAACTCTTCATCGATTTTAAGTATTAAGTTTTTCATAGCTATCCCTCCTTTCATTTACATTTATTATCTTACAATTATAAATATAATTAGTCAATAATATTTAATGCTTTTTATTAACTTGTATTTATTTTTATTAAAAACTATTTATAATATAATAAAAAGGTGGTAAATATGAACGAACAAATACTAGCAAAAAGATTAAAAGAACTTAGGGAGTCTATGAATTTAACACAGAGCCAATTTGGAGATTTAATAAACGTAGCTCAAACTACACTTTCTTCATATGAAAACGGATCAAAAACACCCAATATTGATACTTTGTACAATATCGCAATAAAATGCAATATTTCTATAGATTGGCTTTGCGGACTTTCTGATATTCATAAAACAAAAGATTTCTCATCATATTCTGATATTTTCAACTTAATAGTAAATATCTGTAAATCTATTCATATTGACATAGAAGAGTATCATTACTCTCAAGATGAATACGATATGTCTTTAATAGTCAAAAATCCTATATTAAATGAATTTTTAACAAAATGGTCAAAGGTAAAAGCTATTTATGACGATAAAACAATTGATGCAGATACTTACGAAATTGTTGTTAAATCATTAATTGATAAATATACTACTGATACTTTAAAATATGATAATTTTGTAATAGATGATATGCACTTTAGCTTCCTCTCAAATGAGTAGGAGCTTTTTTATTTTTTTATATCATTTCATACTCTTTCATATCTTTTCATCCAAAATAAAAAGCCACTTATTCGTGGCTTGATAATTTCTAAAGATTAGAAGTATTTACCAATATTTCTTCATCCTTAAAAAGTTCTTCAATTAATTTCATAAGTTCAGCAAATAATTCAGGAGTTACCGAACCAACTACAATATAATCAAGTTTATCTTTTTGGAAATAATGAATTTGATTAGCTTTAATAAAGCCATCTTTCTTAACCCCATCTTCAACAGTAATTTCTAAATTTTGCTTCATTGAAAGTTTCTTCTTTCGATGCTCTTCGTTTTTAAAAGAAGACATGACTGAACATGTTAGATCAAATGGCAAACCTTCAATTTTACCTTCACTGTCATTCAATACAATGAAAGGATGATTTCTTTGACGTGCGCCATCTTCTCCAATATATTTTCTAATTAAAATAATATCTCCTACTCTGCACATTTCTTTTTCTTTGGTAAAGTAGCTTTTACTTTACTTTCTCCTTTTAACACTTTTTCGCTAAATTGAAATGGAACAACTTCATCATTATCAACTTTAGCGTTTTTTTGTGTTTTAAGATTTTCGAAAAAGCTAACAGGTAATGCTTGATAAGTCATAATCCCACCTCCACATATTTATTCTACTCTTTTCACAAGTATTTTATCACGTAAAGATGTGGTTAACAACCAATTTAATGGGTGTTATATTGTTTTATACCTTTTCATACTGTTTCAATAGCGCTAACTATAATTGAAATTAAACATAAGGATTTATTGAAAAAGATTCGTAATTATGAAGGAATATTAACCAGCGCAAAATTGCGCCCGTTAGAATTTTTCGTTCCAAGCACTTATAAGCAAATCTTTTTGTTTTTAATTTGTGTTTTGATTTCTTCAAGAATAAAATCATTTACTTCGAAATTAAGAGCTTCTTCTGGAAGCTCTTTTTTTACTATTTCAAAATAAGCTTTTTTAATTTTTTCAATTGTTGAAGAATCAACATGAACACCATTACTAAATGTATATACTGTATTCATTCTATTCTTCCCCTTACTCCTCTACATGTTTAATTGAGTATCTAACACAACATTCATGTTCGATACAGCATCCTCGATACTTTTCCCAATCCTTGCAGAAATAAGCAATGTCAGCTTGACCTAAAAGCTTGATGGATTCTCCTAGACACCAAAGAGGCGTTTTTGGTTCACCATCAAAGAATGAATCAATCACTTCAATTTCTTTATCAGGAAATAATTCTTTTACATTGCGCAAAACTCTTTCTCTTTCATCTAAGATTTCTTTATCTGTTTTTCCTGCCATTGGCTGTGATATAAATAATTTCATTTATGCATCCTCCTATTCAAAAAATTCCCAATCATCCGCTAACATATCTGTTTGTGATGGTGCCCAAGGTACAATATTTTTCTTTGCATCTGGATTATCAGTTTGTAAATTAGATGAATCTATACAAACAAAAGGATTTGTTGTTGCATCTGTTTCACATAAATGGATAAAAATTCCTTTACCGTTCCAACCTTTTCTAGCAAGTTTCATCCCTCTTTTTAAATATTTGATTGCTTCATCAAATCCAAAAGTGGCCACTCCACCTAATTCAGGACAATTTTCTTCATCTGCAAGAATCCATCCATCATCAAGAATATTAGATAACGTATAAATAACTCTTTCAGTTTCTCTAATATCCATTTCTTTTCCATCTTTGGTATGCATGATTACTGTTTTCTTTTCATTGTCCCAATACCAATATCCGCCCCAACTTGGAAGCTTGATTTTTTCTCCGCTTTGCATCATAAACTTAAATGCTCTTTCAAATTTCATTTTTATTTTCCTCCTAGCTTGATGCATCTATTTTCAAATTTCTTATAAGCATCTAAATAAAGTTCTTTCTTATCTCCGTTGTAAGTTAATTCATAGTACATTCCATCCGAAAGAGATGTTGATGCTAATGCTTTACTATTTTGTAACGCTTTGCAACTCCAAACAGCATAAACATCAAAATCAACTTTGCCATCCGTTTTATCAAGATGTTCTTCTGTGTACTCTCTGACTACTTTTTTACATAAATCTAAAAATTCATCTGAACCCATTTGTTTTCTCCTTTTTTACTAAAATATTTCTAAAACAAAAGCAATAACCATAATTAAGCTGAAAATAAAAAGTGGGATAAGAATTTTCCATAACCCACAAATGAATAGATCAATAAGTTTTAAAGCAATTAAAAGAACGAATAATACTTTTATTACAGTTTTCATATCAAATCTCCTAATTTCAAGTAAAAGAAAAAGCCAACTTACGTTGACTTATTATTTATTGTTCTTGTTCCCAAAACCATTTTTTTGCTTTGTTATATGCATCAATCACTTCTTGTGGAAGCTTATCTAACTCGCCATTGGCAATTTGAGAACCATAAGGATCATAAATATCTATGCATTTTTGAATTTCTTCTGGGTACTTTATATACGCTGACATTCTATTTCATCCCTTTCTTGCTTTAATATGTTATTTCTTTTCTTTTGGTTTATAGCAACTTGACCAGGTAGGAATGTATCCTGGTCCTCCATCTAAATATTCATCTTCCTCAAGCTGTTTTAATTCTTCTTCAGTCAATAAATCTTCGAGATTACCTTCAATTTCAATTTCTATTTCCTTATTTTTTTCCTTTTGTGACCTCATTGAACAATCCACCTTTCTTAAAGAAATCATACAATTCTTTATCTTTATCATATAACAATTGAGGATTGCTTACAAAAGTTTCATAGCCAACACTGACATATTCTTCTAATTTTCTATAATCAAAAGCACCAATTTTTAAATGTTCACCTTTTTTTAGATTCTTGTATTTTTTTGTAACATTTATATATGTTTTACCCTGATAATTACGAACAAATTTATCTGAATGTAAATAGATGAAGTATTCATCATCTTTCTTTTTAACTACATATTTAGCGTTAGCAACAACATTTTTCATGATTATTGCCAATTCTTCATTTTCATATAAATTGTTTTTATCAACCAAAGCATGACCTACTTCATGCGCTAAGGTACCAGGCTTTAAATGTTTTTGAGCTACAAAGATAGTATTCACGCTACTATCATATGCTGTTTCTGTATCTGATTGTTTAATAGGAATTTTCTTATTTATCAAGAATTTTGTAGCTTCTTCATGCATGATTTTAATTTCTTTTTTTATTCCTTCTTTAAAATCATCATTATCGCTTTCGATGGTCACTTTTTTCATCATTTTTTCAACAAATTCATCTGAATTGGTAATCATTTTTATTTTAGGTTTATCTTCCTTTTTAGGTTTAAAATTGAATGGTAGCCATTCGTCGTCATGGTATAATTTACTGCCTTTTTTGTTTGATAACTTGCTATTGTTAAATACTTTCTCTCTTGGATAAGCCTTTTTAAGAACGTTATCAATACCATGTTCTTTCTTGAATTGGATATTGCTTTCTTTAATAAATTGAGAACGTTTATCTTGCCATTCTCTAATCTTTTTAGCTTCTTTGGTGGAATCTACACCGCATTCATCAAGAATATTCTTCCTTTTCTTCCAAGAACGAATCTGACGCTCATAATATCTTTGCTTTTGTTCCAGCTCGTATTGATCATCATTCCTGTTCTTGTCAAATTCTTCGGTATCGACTAGATTGTTCTTATACTCATAATCAGTAACCTCATAAAAAGAATGCCTACAGTTTGCTCCACCTAGGCCATCAACACGGCCATATCCCGTTGCCTTTTTAAAGTTCTGTAGACCTTTTACAGGAGTATGAAGATAAAATAATTTACCTTGCCATTCCTGATGGGATGGTCGAGCACCTCCATGACTTGAAGTCTTTACAATGTTAATGCCCAACTCTTTGCAGTTATCCATTTTAAATTTCAAAGACGTTTGATTGACACCACTTGTAACTGCTCTTTTAACTGCAGCATCCATTGAAGTTGTATGATCAGTATAACCAACTACTTCGATACCTTTTTGAGAAAGTTTTCTGATTGATGATTCAATAGCTTTATCAGCATTGTTTCCTGCAACGATTTTAGAGTATGCTTCATCACACGCCTTTATAAACTGCTTGTTGGTGCACTTTCTTGAAATGTTGCAAAGGTTTTTGATTTCACCTTGAGTATCCTTGATACCTTTGTTCAAATTCTTGTTTGACCTGTTCAACATGTCTTTTTTAGAAGTTTGAGCATCAGTATTTTTCAATCTCGAAAAAATATTGCTGACTGTCATTGCTATTCCATTTTTGATAGCCGATTTTACTTTGTTTTGAGACGATTTCTTGACCTTTTGGAATTCAGTACCCGAATATTCAAAAAACTCTCTACTTGCTTTATTTTTCCATTTTGGATACTCTTCTTCGATATCTTCTAAAGATGCAAGATTTCTTAAACGCAAACCCATCCAAATTAAAAGAAGAGTTTCCAATGTGCTGAAGTCATTTGAGACATCATCACCCGACTCTTCTAAAAATTTATCAGTTAACATTTACATCCTCTTCTGTATCGTCATCTTCATCATCATATTCAATGCCTTCATCAGAATTTTCAGCAACTTCTCTTTTTGCTTCTTCTTCACTCATGCCTTGCCATTTGACTTTGTATTTCCATTCAGGCATCAAACCAGCATTGACTTCTTGAAGGTCGATATTTCTTTGTTTTTCAGTATCGGTCAAGATACTGTCTCCCCAATCAGTTTCAACAACACATTCCATAGACTTTGATTTGCCCATTCCGATAGCATAAACATTCATTGCATATGCTATATCTTCAAGTACAGTATTCAAACTGTCTTGAATAGCTGAAACAGTATCATATTTTCTTTGTTTGGATGACTTGATTTCTTCCGCAGTTTTATCGACTTGTTGTGGATCACTTAAATCTCCATATGATAAACCACATTCAAATTCAATTCTCTTTAGAATATCATTAAATCCTGCAGCGTAGTTGGCATCTCTTAATTGAGGTGCATGTACTTTGATTAATTCATTGATATTAGTTGTTTGTCCTGAAGAATTATCGATATCGTATGTTCTGTACAATCTTTTCTTTCCTTCAGGAAGTTTTGGTTCATTGGTACGTGAATCAATTTCAAATGCATCACTTGATGCTTCAACTGCCATTTCGCCACCAACGAATTCCCAAATGTATCTGCTGTATTGTTCCTCTGCATCTTTAATCAAATTGATTGCTTTGACATAACAAGGTACACCGAGCGGGGACATCTTATCAATTGTATTGATGACTGGTGTTTTGAAGTAAGAAAAAAGCGGTCTGTCAACGCCACCAATCTCAAAATGTTCCTCTAAATCTTTCCACTCTGGAATAGTATCCAATGGAATTTGATTGCCAAAATCAGTATAAAAGCTATAGTTTCCTTGAGAATAATCTCTTTTCATAAAAGCATAGTTTTCAAATGTATTTACTCCATTTTCATACTTTTGATATTCTAATCGAGTATATACGTTTTTGCCTTTGAAAATTTGTTCTACAAAAATACCTGCAGTAATTTTCTTTCTTCCATTAAATGTAACAGGAAAAAACTTATCAGCATGTACAACATCAACAAATATTTGATTGTCACTTACATATGGTTTGAAAACAACACCACCTTCACCTAAAGCCCATTGAAGATTTTCATTCATATCCTTAATAAACTCTTGATATTCCTGATTGACAAAATCATTCGATATAACTTTTGATATCAATTCTCTTGTTGATGTTTTAGAAAGCTCTTCACCAATTCCTTGAGCCAATGCCAATGATTTAACACCTTTTTCATTATCAAGCCAAGGCTGTTTGTTTTCTAAAATCTTATTCCATAAATCAATTGAATCGACCATGTCATTCGACATTGCAATATCGATATCGAAAAATTTATTTATATCTTTTGTTGCAAACATTCTATTCTTAATCCTTTCTAGAAATCTTTTTATTGCTGTAAACACTAATCATCCTCACCACCTTCATTCTTCTCAACATCAGGAAGATATCTTTTAATATATTTCCAAATGCCCATGATGTAATATCTCAATGCATCCATGCAGTGATCATCATCTTTTACCGGTTTTTCAATGCCACTTTCAATGCTTTTTTTATCATAGCTGTAAATAACGATTTCATTCAAAAGCATTTCCTGACGTGTACTGAACAGTACTTTTTGAAATGCTATTGCTTTTTGGACTCTTGAAATCCCTAATTTGACATCATTTTGAGCACCTCTTATTTTGATGAATGGACAAGCTCTTTTGATTTCTTCAGCAAGTCCTCTTGCACTAGGGTCAATATAAAGACTTTGCGGATATTGGCCATATTCTTTCTTGATTTTTTCACACATCTTCTTGAACTTGAATGCATATTCACTTGGTGTCAGCTGTTTACCACTTTCACGACCCGAATGATAGAATTCATCAAGTCCAAAAATGATTTTCTGTGTAGGGTTGAGTCCCCAAAACTCAAATACTGTTGCATTCATTTGGCCATAATCACAAGATGCATCAATTCTTGTAATTCCGTTGATTTCATCATTGGTAAGATTTCTATCCAAAACATGTTTATCTTTATCAAACATGTAATAAATGATTTCATCCAGTCCGATTGATATCCCCAGCCAAATCCAGTTGTACATTCTTTCATCGACTTTTTTCATTTCCATTGCTGATTGAATAAGCTTTTTACCAAGCCACTTTTCTGGAACATCTCTATAATCAACATGGATATGAATGCAGTCACTACGTTTTTCCATCTTTTTGACCCATTTAAAAATGGATGCGTTAGGATTTTTAGGAGGGTTGAAATAATACTCCATACAGAATTCATCATCATTACCACGTACGAATGTCGCTTCTATGTTGGATATTTCATCTTCTCCTTGGCCACGTTCAAAAAACTCGGTCAGCTCATCTAAAATAACAAGTTTGATAGGCTTTTCTTCATCAATGATCCCTTTTGTATCATCGATAGAGTCGTTCCCTGTAAAATAAACCGAATTACCATTTTTAAGATATGTAATCTTCATTGGATTCTTTGTTATCTTAAACTGTTTTTTCTTCAATCCTAGACGTTTGATTGCTCGTTTAAATTCATTGTAGACAGTCTTAGAAAGCTTATTGTGAAACTTTCTCATGACTATTACCGAACATTCATCTTCGCTTACAATCTTATAAATTCCATGAATAGCAGCATAACTTGATTTTGTTCCAGCACGGCCACTGTCCATAATTTTATGAACATGTGAAATATCATTGAAGCAAGTCAAGAACTTTGGAATGACAATATCTGAAATACGAACCTGTTTTTTCTTAAATTGGTGCATCATTTATGATTTCAACTCCATCATCTTCTTGATCATTCGTATTCAATTGCTTTTTCAATACTTCAATTTTGAGTTTTTGTTCTTCAGTAGTGATATTCATGTGTTTTGATAACCAATCCAAAGCTTTCATTCTATCCGCCAATTTGATACTCGCTCCATTTCGACCCTGCTTGACTTCACTTAGAATAGTTCCATCAGCAAAGGCTGATTCTTTGAATTTAACCATATTGACTGTTTGCTTTAGAACTTCATCCTCGCCTGTATCAGGATTTTTGATAATTACTGGTACTTCCTCTCGGCCATATTCCAAATAATCATTCAAATCAGCAAAGGCAATATCAATATATTTTTGAACAATATCTTGTGGATCAAGAAGAGCATCTTCATACAATTCTTTTTTTAAACGATTTATTTCTTCTATTACTGCCGGCTGTTTAGACCACCTTGAAGCCATCACACAAGCACTGTTGTATGGAGTATTTGGCTTTACTTTTTGATATGCTTTGACTTTATTGTGATATTTCAAATAATAAATACAAAAGAGCTGATGTTCTTCATCCAGCTCACTTGTTTCTACTATTTCTTCAGCTATTTTTTTGCATTCTTTTTTGGTGTGCACACTTTTATTTTGGGGTGCACCCTTTTTCTTCTTTTTTGACCACTCGTAACGGCGTGACCATGACTTGACGGTGTTGATTGTCGTACCATATTTTTTAGCGATTTCTTTTTGCTTCATGCCGTTTTTATAGTCTTCAAACGCTAACTCGTGTTTTTCCAAATCATGTCACCACCTCCGTTTTTTTATTTATATAAACAGCAGTTAAAACTGCGACGTTGTTCTTTGCAAAAGAAAAAAGCTCCCGTAAGGAACTTTTTTGCAAGGGGTTTAACCTATATGTCTGAACTGTGATTTTATAATTAAATGGGATTGTTTCATTTCTTTAAAAACCACAATAGCATAATAGCATGGAAATAAGGGTTCAATCTAGGTCCACTTTGGGTCCACTTTGGGTCCAATTAGGGCTCACTTTGGGTTCAGTTTGGGTCCAAAATGGGTCCACTTTTAATAAAGATTTATCATTTGTGATAAAAGTGTTCTTATTGATGGCTTTTGATACTATTTCTAGAGATTCGAAACACTGCTTTTATTCGCTTTTCTGCACCACTCCCAAATAGACATTTTAAAACAAAATGTGATAAAATAAAAAAGCACATCCAAAGATGTGCAAAATATACTACGGAGGTACTAGCAACATGCTATTTACATCAAGCAAGAATATTAGCTTTGGTGTAAGGAAAGGAGCAAGTATTCATGGAATACCTAGTGATGCTCTTTTTAATCTTAGTAGCAACTAAAATGTTGTTGAACTAATCCCACACTTACTTAAAGCTAGTATTCGAAGTAGAAAAAGAGGAAGAATTGCCGTTCTTCCTTTTTTCTTTTAGCATGCTATTTTATTCCCATACTTACAAAAAGCATTGTAGCTATGTTGTTTTTACAATGATTTTGATACTTCCAAGCTACATAAATAATATAACACAAATAAGAAAAAAATGAAGATTTTTTAGGTGAATTAAGGTAAAGTTAGTTAAACTTAAGCGTATTTAGGTGTATTTATAGACATATATAGACTTTTAGAGATTATTTTGACGAATAAAAAAGAATGAAATTTTTATTCATTCTTGATGCTTTCATAAAAAATATTATTCAATTTTTCAAGTGATGGGCGGTGTTCCATGTCAAGATATTTAGATAATTCTAAACATGCTTTTGGAAACTCTCTTTTGTAAGTTGATTTGCTGATACAAAATGATTCTTCCAATGTGTCAATCATTTCATTATATCCTCTTGAACATACATATGTTCTAATGATGTTTCTATGCCCTGCGTTGAGTAAATATACTAACGGCATAAATTTATCGAGTTCCTTATTAAAGAGCTCTAGACGTTTTGTTAGAAGCTCCCTGCGCAACATATTAGAAGTGATTTGTTCTCCTTTGGATTTTGAAAAGCCTCCAGGAGCTTCATCACTGTATTTAATTGATTGAGGGCTTGGAATGTCCTCAATTTCAAATGTTAAAGAGAATTTTTCAATATTTATTAGGCGTAATTCTCTAAGATATTTTTTAACTTCATCAATGATCTTCTTTTCTTCATCTGTATATTTCATTCCTTGCCCTCCAAAATAATTATTTTTTATTTGAATAAAATGCGTAAACGACAAACACCGCAACTTCAACAAGAATAGTTGCTGCAACTCCGCACCAAAATGGATTAATGTACATTATTTATCACCACCTTCTTTTATTTCTACATTGCTATTATATTTAATGCATTTACCATTCTTATAAGCGACGCATGCATCTTTTAAACAATGATTTAAAATAACTGTTTTATTCGTTCTTCCTCCACGCAAATACGATTCTCTTATTTCAAACCCGGTTAAATCTGGGCAATATTTAATCATTTGTTCTCTCCTCTTTCTTTTTGATGTGGTGTCTTTCTTCATACCATTCAATATCTTCTTCAACACGTTTTAATAAATTCTTTTCTCTTACTAGATCCTTTTCACTTGCTCCTGGTCTAGTGATATAGTATTGCAAAGCATGTTTTACTGTTTGCATTCTTCTATACTGATTACCCATTTTTATCTCCTATATTTGGAATAGTAATTGGATAAAATCTTCCTTCTTGAAAAAATGTATTAGATAAATCCTTGGATTTTATGCATTCAAGAAATATCCATTCATTAGATTCTATTTCTTTAATTCTTACAATTTCTTCATAAGGAGCATCATATATCCACATTCCTTCTTTTAAATCTTCAAATTTAAGTGGTTGAGGATGCTTGATTTCATTCATCGCATCCTCATATCCTTTATCATATTGTCCTCTATCATAAATTAGAGCTTTTAGGAGTTCTTCTTTATCAACATTTATGCCGACTTTTTGTACAGCTTTAAATACTGCATTTTCAAAATCCTCATTCATCTTTTGAAACACTTCTTTCATTACTATTTCTATTGGTGGCTTATACATTCTTCATACCTCTCTATCAATTCATCAATGGTTTCATCATCTTCGGCATCTTGAAAGTAGCCTCTCATCCTCATGCCAACAAGCATACCAATTTCATCAAAACAATCATCACCACAACCATCATCAGAGAATTCTTTTAATAAATCCAATTCAAATTTAGTCATCTTCCATCACCTTCTTTTTCCAATATTTTTTATTCTTTATTTTTGCATAGCTGGTACCATATATTTTATCAAAATCTTTTTCACATTTTTCCAGCTCTTTACATGCTTTATCAAGCGCTTTTTCTAACTTTTCAATCTCTTGCTTATCTTCTAAAAGATAGCCACAAGTAGTATCGATATCTTCATGCCTGATGTGTTTGATTGCATTATCATTAGACATTGTTTTCATATGTTGGAACATAGATATTAGTTGTCCTCTTGTTTTAGTCATTTTCAAGCACCAACCTTTTCCAATTTGAAGCTTTTACACAATGACTTTCCATGGTGTCATCTGCTTGACATTCTTCTTTAAAAGGACATTTTTCATAGCAATCAACAACTCCGTTTTCATGTGTGAAAACTAACATATCTATTGATTCATTGAATGATTTTTTTAATCGCTTATTTTCTTTAATGCAATCGGCAAAATTTTCTTTTAAAGATTTGATTTCATTTTCTAACTGATCACAATATCTTTCCAAGTTGAAACTGTATTTTTTTAAATCCGTGACCTTTTGTTTTGTCTCGCTACCATCTAGTTCGTACGATGTTATTTCACGTGTACATTCTTCTATTTTGGGCCTATTCATCATCAACTACCTCGCAGTTATCTAGAATATCTTGGACTTTGTAAGGTTCTTTATCTTCCCATTTGATGAGTTTAAAACAATTACTAAATAAAGATAAACAACAGCAATCTCTTGACTCCGTATACCAACCGAGATTTCCTTTTTGAGGTTTAGTGCCATATGCATGAACATAAACTTTACATTTATCCCTTGCTAGATATTCAAGCTTTTCACCTTTAAGACGTTTCAACAATTCAAATTCTAAACGAGATAGCTTGATAGGCTCTTTGTATTCTTCGTAGAGCCATTGTACTAACATGTTTCTACAAGGTGCTGTATCACTTTTTAATAAGCAATCACTACAATTCATACCAACACATTTATGTGGCTTATTATCTTTTTTAGAAATACAAAGATTATCATTTGTTTTCGCCATTTCTAAAAGTTCTTTTTCCCATTTTTCAAAGTTTTTCATTATTTCATCTCCCAATCTTCTTTAGGTTTGTCAACTACTCCTAAATAGTAATTTCTTAAATAATCAAAGTTATCCATTACAACTCGCGGACAAAATTGCTTGATATATTCTTTGTTATCATCAACAAAAGCTTGTCTAATCTTTGTTGCTGATAGTCCTGCAAATAAACTGGATCTTTCAAACAGTCTATATTCAACGTATTGCTTGATTTCTTCATCAAACCAACTATTAAGATTATCAACGCCATCAGAATAGTAAAGTTTGAAATGCTTTTGGCCTATTCTTGATACAACGTTGTAATAGAAATATCTTCCCCAAACTTTATCATCCTCTGTTTTTGTTTCCATAGACCAATCCGGAATTTCATATACTGAAATTTTTTTTCTATATTCTTTAGGTAGAGATTCCAATAACATTTCTCTACGTTTTTCAATTGTAAAAGGATTTCTTAATGTGTCCTTTTTGTTTTCGCTTCCTAAAATTACACATACTTCGTCGCATTCTTCACAAGCTTTATTAACCATGAATAAATGTGCTTTATGTACTGGTTGCATTCTTGCTAAAAATACTCCTGCTGTTTTCACTTGGTTTTCTTTAATCCTATTTTTTTCCATAATCTTTCAACCTTTCTTTTTCTCTTTTAGCTTTTAAAAGTTTATAACTTTCAACCGCTTCATTTGTAATTCCGAACATTTCTTTTAATTGAAACAGCATGATTTCTACGTCACATATTTCTTCAATTAAATTGTTCTTGCATTCTTCTTTGTTTGGATGGCGTAAACACTTATTGATTGCTTGGATGAGTTCAGCGCATTCTTCCATAGCTTGTCTTGATTGTGCTTCTTTTCCATAAATTTCAATGGATTGTTTAAAAACTTGTTCTTTAATTCCCATATTCTTATACTCTTAACCTTTCTTAACGCTTTAATCTGTATAAACACAAATAGTATTTCCTTCCACTCGATAGCCAAAACATAAATTGCCACCATCACAAAGAAGAGCAATTTCTCTGTTAGTTAAATTAGGGACATTTTTAAGAACTTTATATTTTACATGAGCGTATCCAACCTTATCGCATGACACAACAACATCGTAGTCATCTATGTTGATTTCACTAGGTCTTCCAATCTTAAATTTGTATTTTTCCATTAATTCCTTATATGTTTCATAATTTGATTTTTCATTTCCCATTTTTATAATTCCTCCTTAACGATATCTTTCATGTCATTTTTGTAATAACAATCTTCACATACTGCATAGCCAAATCCACTGCTATTCAAGATGATTCTTGATGTATAAGAAGCTCCGTACATGATTTTCTTTCCGCATTCACAACAGGCAACTTTCTTGTTCATATCATCTTCGTAATATGTAGACCCTTCAGGCAATGCACAATCTTCATATTGGCCGGTTTCCAAATCATATTTTCTAGCAAAAGCATGATCCATTGCAGTTTTTAATAAATCAAAATACTTTAAAGCATCATCTTGTGTCATATCTTTGTAATTTGCATCGAGGACAACACTACCATGTTCCTTACATAATTTTGTCCATTCTTCACCTGTCATTTGTATCACGTCCTGCTACTGGTTTATTGCGCATGAAGTCTTCAAAATCCATATTGCAATCGGAACAGATTTCTGCTTTCTTTGTTACAAGTCCCATGCCACCATCATTTTTAAAACCGTACGCTTGATATGAGATTTTATAATTTGTAACCTCTTTGGTTTTAAAAACTCTTTTACATCTATCACATTGAACAATTCCTCTATCTATTTTCATCAGTTTGCTTCCTTTCTTCTTTTCTTTACAATCAATGTGAGTCTTTCATTTCTTTCTTTGATTCTTAAATTTTGCATTCTCAAACGATAATTTTCATTTTCCAGATACGCAATTTTTTTCTTGAGGGGCAAATAATTATCTTTACCCCATTCAAGAAGTAATTTTCTTAATTCATCACACTTTGACATCTCTTAATTTCCTGTTTAATTTTCTTAAAAGTTTATATGGAAATGGATTTTCTTCTAAGTATTCAAAATAGCTGACTGTTGTTGAAAATCCCTTTATTCCATCAAAATTGCTATGTGAGTAAGGTGTAGCAATGATTTTGTTCAAAGCACCTTCAATATCATCATCAACAATCCTTTTATCAGCACTACCCATGCACATTGCATTTCCTGTCAACATGTTTGGCATTGCATATTCATACAATTCGGTATCTCCTACTTTGTATTTCTTATAGCAATAACATTGGATGCCTTTTACGATTTTGTTGTCATATCGAACAATATAAATAGCATTAGGAAAATTGATTTTGTATGAATGATTATTATAAGTAACATATTGCATATGCTCAGGTTGCTTTATAACGGTATAATCAATACCAGCACCTATCGTGTTTTCAGAAAACAATTTTATATTTGCTTTCTCATGCTGATCTTTGATAAAAAAATCATTAAAAAGTTTTACCAGTTCTTCTTTTGAAAGCATTTTGAATGTAATCTTCTCGTTTTGTTTGATACATAATTCAGCATCATCTTTTTTGTTGTTTAAACGAATGATTGCTTCTCTCATTACATGATCACCTCGCTTTTTGTCTTTAATGTGTTTGAAAGAGCTGAAATCAAAGCATTTGAAGTAAATTTATAATCACAATCATCTTCTTTTCTTTCGACTATTATTTGCAACAATTCCGTATTGTGTCTTTCTTTTTTTGAAACATTGGCCATGATTTCTAGAGCTTCATTTGCCACTCCAAAATTCAAATCAGGATATTCCCATCCTTCAATTTCAATGTTTCTTACGTTTCCTTTAACAAATTGACCATTTATAAATCGATATCCAAAACCATATAGCATTGCTCTTATTTGATAGCTCTTTTTATAAAGCTTTCTGAATTTCCTAGCTTTTCTCTTGTTTTTAAATTTGATATATAAGAACTGCATTTCAGTGGTACCTAGATTGTAATAATCAACCTTAGGTTCGGATAATGTTTCATCCGAGTACTCACACCACTCTTTGGCTTCTGCATATATTTCTCTAAAGACACCTTTTAATTGTGGAATAATAAAACTTACATTTACAAACACTTCATTCTGTTCATCGTATAATCCTTCAATCAATGTTTCAAAACCATCAACTGCAAATTCGTTTCTGTCAAAAAAAGGACTTAATATAACTTCTTCAAATTCATAATCGATAACATCTGGAAAAACATGTTCATCTAATAAGTCGATTTCTTGAAAGTTTTGTATCAGATCATTAGACTCATCTTCTTCAAATGCAATCGTTAAATCATCAATAGCTTTTGGTGATGTATAGCTTAAAGCGTTGATGAAAAACTTTTCATAGGTGTTAGGTTCTAATTTATCTGGAACATGATCAGTCGTAAAAAACTGTCTCAAATCTATTGACAAGTTGAACACCTTCTTTCAACTGATACATGATTAAAGCGTTGCAATGTTCCAATATCGATACGGCCATTTTTGCATTGGTTACTAGAAATTGAACATTTCCTTTGGCAGCCTGTTCTTGACAAGAAACGTCAAGTGGGTGCTTATCTAAATCAAATTTGTAACATTGACTTCTCAAATTACTTTGTTGAATACCATTCTTTTTTGTTGTGATATAGATATTTCCTTCGTATTCACTATTTGCTGAGTCGATGTAAATAACATCATCTAGCTTCTTAAATACTTTTTCTAAAATCATTCTTGTAGCATCATTATCGACACATCCTATGATTACAGGAACATATCCCTTATCATCTTGGATAAGTGAAAATAAACTTTCATATGTGCAAAATTTATCATCAAACTCACATTCGATTGGATAAAGAGAGTTGATTTTTCTCGATAATGCCAAAGCCTTATTATCACCTACATCTTGAGCTTGATATCCTTGACGTTCGATATTTTTAGATTCGACTGTATCACCATCTATAAGTATCATTTTATGTGACGTTCCTAAAAGAAGTTTGGGAAGGTCTCTTGCTAAAAGAGAACCAGTCCCACCAACTCCTATGACGTAAAATTTATATCTTGTGTAATTATTGGCCATGTTAACCACCTAGCCTTTTCTATGTTGTTTTCCAGTTACAACAAGAACATTGTCATCCTCGATATAGCTGTATTCCATTGTTCCTGCAAACTCATAATGGCGGTGTTGTAACATGATGTCCGTGATTTCCTTTTCTGTATAATCTTGGCCATCTACAAACCCATAAGAAGAAATATCAATCAATCTTCCTTCAGAGTAGACTCCAAATGGATACTTGTAAGTTTTTTCAGTACTTGCTTTTTTCTTAGGTACTTTTTTACTTGCGGGTTTTTCTTCTTTTTTAGATTCTTCTGCAACTTCAGTTGCTTGTTTTGGTGCTTGTTTTACCTCTTCAGTCGCTTGTTTTTCAACTTTTGTAACTGGAGCAGGTTGTTGATCAGCTTCTTTTGGTGCTTCTTCAACCTTTTCCACTTCTTCAACAACTGCATCTTCTTTAGCTGATTCCTCAGCTTTTTTCTTTGCTTCTTGTTCTTCTCTAACTAAATCAAACAATCCCATAATTTTATCCTCCTATTTCGGTCTTCTCTCACCGATTTCTTCTAGACATATTTTTAAACATTCATTTTCAGCAAATTCACGAATAATAACAAGTTCACATACTTGAATATCGTCGTAATATGCTACGTTATTGAGTGCATCTAAAACCACTTTTATAATGTTGTCGATATCCGGTTTGACTGTACAAAGAAACGTTTTATCTAATAGCCAACCTCTTAATTTTTTAGTGGTTGATTTTGGTATTTCTCTATAAGCAAATATCTTTACTCTTAAAGCCTTATCACTTTGATAGCTTGTAGTCTTTCGATAGCACATTGCTATTTTTTGTTCGTAATCCCTTGTTTTTTTAGGTGTGTACGCTCTTACGAATTTTCCTTGCGTAGTAAATCTCGGTCTGCCTTTTCCAACGATTGTTCCTGGTACTGTAAACCAAAATTTCTTGTAATTATTTTTGATACCTAAATCAAGCAAGCATTGGGTCGAAGTCATCTTCTAGCTCCTCTGGAACAACAGTGTCTTCAAGAAGTGCATCCAATTGTTCCTCTTCTTGATAGTCATCTTCTACCACTTCATCTTCAATTTCTTCAACATCTTCATTTTCGAATTCATCATAGTTTGTAGGTTGTTGTACAAGCTCCATTTCTTGTTGATCAACAGCACTTTTCTTAGGGTCATTTTTGATGTTGAAATAAACAGTCAATGTGATGGTTGTTTGACCACCATTTAGCTCAGTTTGATCACATGCTGCCAAATAATATGGGTTCCAATCACCAGCTAATGTAATAAATTCATTGTCACGTTCTGCATCCAACATATAGATATCTGGAAATCCTATCTTGTCCAAAATCTTGTTATCTTCTTCAGAAATCCATCTTTGTGTCACTTCAACGATTTTTGGAATCTTGTAAGGATCGCCTTTATCTACAGAAAAAACCTTTTTCGACATATACCCCGTATGCTTGAAGAAATTTCTAATTGCAATTAAATATGATTCTTGACAGCTAAAATGTTCAGATTTTGTCAATTTCATATCTCCATTCGGTAATTCCGATAATTCATAAGGGATTTTTCCAAATTCTCTTAATTCATCATCCAATAGCAAATTACTTTGAAAATCATAAACTGCAGCATAGTTGTTACATACTAGATAAAGTTTTTCATCATCACCGTAAAATACTGGCGTGTATCTTTTATTTTTCCTGATGATTTCCTTTGCAATTGAAAGAAATTTATAGAAAAACGGTTCTTCATCTTTTTTTATGAGCATTTTCATCTCTCCTTTTTTGTTTAATTTGTTATTTTCTTGGTCAAATATTCATTCTAACGAATGTTTTTAGATAATTGGTAAAGTTAATCATCTTTAAAACAAACACTCGCTAGAAACGAAAATTTTAAGTTTTTTATTTTAGACTAGAATTGAATGTCATCTTCCATGATGTTGAAAGGTGGATTTTCATTCATAAAACTGTCTTGTTGTTGATTTTGCGTTGGTTGTTGGTACTGATTTGGATTGTATGTCGATTGTGAATGATATTGTTGTTCTTCATATTTGTCTCTAGGCTTTGTTTCTAAAAACTGAACTGAATCACATACAACTTCAGTAACATATACACGTTGACCTTGAGCGTTGTCATAAGATCTTGAGCGAAGTCTTCCTTCAACTCCAACCAATGAACCTTTGGAACAGTACTTGTCGACGTTTTCAGCGACCTTATTCCAAACAACACATGAAATATAATCAGCTTGTTGTTCTTCATCATTTCTCTTTGGTCGATTCATTGCTAAAGTAAAGCTTGTAACTGCTGAACCGTTTTGAGTTCTTCTAAGTTCAGGATCACGTGTCATCCTACCAACCATAACTACTCTGTTTATCATATTTTTTACCTCTATTTTGATTTTGAAGTTTTTGCTCTAATCTTGCCTTTGCTTCTCCCCTGTATGTAAGAACTCCAGCATTGCGTTTTCTAACATGTTCTTCATGTAAGATCTTGATTGATTCTTTATCGTAATTGCATTCCTGAAACTTTTTGGAATATTCTTTAGCATCTTGTGAGTTTAAAAATCTAAATGGAAAGTTTCCATAAGTTTCATCTTCAAACTGAATAATTACTGTGTTGGGCGGAATCTTTTCAATTGTGTATTCAGGAACTTCAATGTTAGAAACGATTTCAGCAAGATTAGGAATATATCTGTTAGACTTTGAAAATTTAACAATTGCATTTTGAACTTGTTCATAAGAGAAATCTCCAAACATCATCATCCATGTTTCAATGGTATCTTTCGATTCAATGATTTTGGAATTTGGATAAATGTTTTTGTAAAATTTCAAAATCTTTTTAATTTCCGTTTTTTCCAAAATTTTTAAATTCCTTTCAAAATGTTGTGTGCCTACTATATATAGCAATCTGCAATGTCGTATGCGAAGGATTGTTATTTGTGAGTGTGCACACACCACTCTTGTTTTATCTTGTTTTTTCTTGTTTATTTTGTTTATATTGTTTATATATAGAAAGGGGTTGTGTAATTTTTACATATCGGCTATGTACTTTTTACATATCGGCTATGTACTTTTTACATATCGGTTGTGTAATTTTTACATATCGGTTGTGTAATTTTTACATATCAATACCCTCTCCATTTTCTATAGTTCAGCACCTTTATTACTGTATTTTGACTAGAAGTTTGGTAATCAATATACTTATTATCTTTTAGAAATTTCATAAATTTAATTACTGTTTTATATCCCCATCCAAGATGATTGGCAATTTCTATTTGCGTGGTCGTAAAGGTTCCTGCCTCTCCATACTTATCATCAAAATAAGCCTTAAAGAGGCAATAGGAAAACAGAGTCCATGCTTTTGAATTTTTAATAATAGGATCATTCACCAACTCGTTTGAAAATCCTGTGTACCCTTTCTTTACCTCTTTTTCAGCCATTGATTAAACCTCTTATTCTACATACTTTTCTTGATAATCACTTATATAGATTTCTCTATGATTTCCTTGTGTATCACCATAAATCAGTCCTTCATCATATAATTTCTTCAATGATGCTTTGAATTTATTTTCACTGATTGGCAAGTCTAGATTTCTAATATCCAATTCTAGATGCCCACTATAATCACAATTGAATAATAGATAAGTGAAAGTCCATAGAGAGTATGTATCTCTATAGGCTTTTGTACTTGTAAATGATTGAGGAAGTATAATGTAATCTTCTTGCATCCTATTACCTCCTACATTGACATTGGATCAAAGTCATCAACTGGTACTTTTTCGACTTGTTTTTCTTCATTGATGATATCTTGCATTGTTGGTGCAGTAGTTGCTTCAATTTGTTGTGGCGCTACTTCTTCAGCTACAAATCCACTTGTTGCATCTTCAACTCCCATTTCTTCTGGAACGTACATTCCTTGGAATTCTGATGTAAAAGCTTCTCTTAAACATTGAGCAACTGCAACTTTTCTAATCATTGTTGCTGGTTTACCACTCCATTGAGCGTTAACTGTTCCATCTTTCTTTTTACCAACATATTCATCAAGTGATACTTCTACACGTTCAGGTTCTCTGTCTTTTCTATAGACTTCACACCATCCGCCCACAAGTTCTTCTCTTGATGGAATATAGAATGTACCAACACGATAATCAATCTTACCTTCAGCAGTTAAAACAATAATTCCTGCTTTTTTGCCTTGATACTCAGGATGCTTGTCTGCTCTTTTTTGATATACATCTTTAGAAACAACCATTGTCGCTGGTGAGCTACCATATTTGATTAAATGTGCTTCTTTGATGAACGGATTTAATTTTTGAGCTGAACATAATGCAATGAACAATTTAACTTCTTGATCACTTACATTACCTCCTCCAGCGACCAAATAAGCCTTTACGATTTTAGAAGATAGCTTGATTTCTCCTGTATCTGTTTTGATTGTTGTTACTTTATTTTCTCTTACTTCATTTGCTTGTTGTACCATGCTTTGTACTGCCATAATTTATTTTCTCCTTTTGTTTAGTGTTATAATTTACCTCGAAAGTGAGGTGAAATAGTGTCAGTAGTGCTAACAAAATTAGCTGATAAATTCTTATGTTCTACATATAAAACATTTCTAGAAAGGCGTGCTCAAGGTTATTCGTTAGACAGATCAAAACAATTTAAAAATAACTTTGAGCAACGAGAACCATATATTTTAGATTTTAATATCGAAGATGTTGGCGACATTCTAAACGAATTAAAATCCGTTGGCTTTGTTAAGGAGTGGGTAAGTGGCGACTTCCTTCTCACAAATAATGCTATTGTTTATATGGAAAGTAGATTTAAAAACGGTTTGATAGAACTTACAGATTTTATTGCTAAGTTTATTCCTTAGGGCGTTCAGATACTGAATGCCTTTTTGCTGATGAAATAAAATCGCATTTGTAATCACCTTCAAACTTTAAAACTATTTGTGTACCTAGATAATCTGTTTCTGATGAAACGGACATAACTCCCTTAATTTCATGACCATTAACGAATAATTTTCCATTCTTATCTAAATAAACCTTATTCATAATTTCACCTCGTAACTTTCTTTAATTAATTTCTTTAACGTTATATTTATTGACCACTCCTGTTTGAGGATCACTAAGCTCTTTTTCAGTTAGTTTCACTTCACCGAAATTGAACGTTGGGTTGATGCTCTTGATTACATCCATATATCTATTCAACATTTGAAGAGCTGCTAAATCACCCTCAAATTCAAACGTTTTCTTCCATGTTCTGCCTTTAAATTTCGGATCTGTTTCTTTGATTTCAGTAACGATATACTTATCATTTACGTTAGCAATCGTTTCATCACCACGCTTGATAGGTGTGTATTTAGGTTGAACTGCTTCTTTTGCTGAATGAATAGCTTGCTTTTTGGCTTCTTCCAACTCCTTTTGATGTTGAATTTCAGCTTCTTTTTGTTTCTTTTCAAACTCTTCTTTTTGATGTTGAAGTTCTGCTTCTTTTTGTTGAGCAACTGCTTGTGATTGCTTTTTGATGTTATCTACTTCATCGGTAATCATTTCAGTTACTTTAGGAAGCCCTTCAGTATTTAAAAGATTTTGAAATTTTTCTCTTGAAATAAGTTTTTCATCAACATTTGCGATAAGACATGCATTGGTGATTGTTTTTTCAATCATTTCAAGGTTTAATTTGTCATTCTTTTCTTTTTCCATTAAAGCATTGAATTGTGCTTCAACTTGTTCTTCAAATTTCTTTTTGGATGTTGAAGCGTTAAGCCATTTTTCATCAAAAACGAACTGATCAGCATATTTCTTTGAAATCATCTTTCTAGAAATCAATACTTCTTTTAGTTGACCAATAGCTGCTTGACGTTCTTTTCTAAGAGCTTCTTTTTGCTTTTGAACAAATACATCTACGTTTTCAGCTACAACACTTGCAGTATCATTTAAAGCTTTAACGACTTTATTTACCTTTGCTTCAAATTCTTGGTAAGGTTCAATATATGCTTTTTTAACTGCTTTTCTTTCAGTTTCTAATTTTTTAGCATATGAACGATATAAAGGAACCATTCCAGTTTTAGCTTTTACAAAGTCCTTGAAATTCTTTTCATCAACAACAACGCCTTTTTTAGCTTCAATTGCTGGAATCAATTTGACCATTTCATCAATATTTGAGACAATCGCTTCATTTGCTGGTCTTTTTTGAACTTCTAATGAAAGGTGTTTTTCATCAATGTCAACGTGTTCTTCAATAACTTCAGCTTTGGCCTCAACGACCTTTTCTTCTTTAGTTGGTCTAAAGAATTCGATAACGCTGACAACTTTATAACGTTCATCTAACACTTGGTTAGCCGGTTGCCAGAAGATTGCATTATCTTGTTTTAAAATGACAAATGCTTTATCTCCTGGATATGTTAGTTTGACAACTGGCTCTCCATTTACAAGAAAGCAGTTATTGATTGATAGGAAGTTGATAACTTTATCAAATTCTTCTTTGGTTGTAATTTTTACAGCTACTAGCTCATTAAGTAGCCATGATTGAAACTCATTCATTTTTTTCCTTCTCCCTTCTACGATAAAAACTTATTTATGAAATACACTTGACCTTTACCTGTTACTTTAGTAGTCAATGTAATTCTTGTACTTCCATCTGGATTAGTAATTGTTCTTTCTTTGACTTCAAACAATCCAAGATCCATTGATTTTTGTGTTGGCTGATTGTAACGTTCACCCTTTTTAATCAAGTAACCGTTGTCTCTCATCCACTCAAACAAACGATTTTGACCAATCTCATAGCCATTTTGTCTGATTAATTTAGCTAACTGACCAATCAAAATTGATTCATTGCTGGCACTTACTGCATCAGCAAATAGAGCTTTAGGTTTTAGTTCTTTATTTTCTTCAATCAAACCTTGTTTTTCTTCCATCAAAGCTTTTACTTGTTTTCTTGAATACTCAAGTGCTCTATTCATTACAGCTTCAGGACTGTTCCATCTTCTTTCCAATTCCAAGAAGTATTGGCGAACTTCTTTTCCTTTGTCACTACGTTGAATCATCGCAATTTCTTTTGCCATGTCTAAAGTGATTTGATAATCTTGAAGTTCTTGATGAGCTTGGGTGTTAAAAACTTTACGCCCTAAATAATCAATGCTTTCTTGAAATCCATATTGGTTCATACGTTCAAACCAATTTCCAAATCTTTCAGTAACTCCTAAAAACTTATGAAGTTCTCTTGCAGACAATGTAATGCGGTCATTGTCATAATTGACTTTTAATAGTTCATTCATATAATCCCTCCTGTTTATTTTTTTAACTCAACTCTCTATAATGAAGTTATCAGTATTAATAACTCTGAAATTAAGATAGAAAGTAAGGTAAATTAAAATGACTCTTATAAATAAATTTGATGCACAATCTATAGAAACTATCAGTAGAATAATTGGCAACATTATGACTGGAAGTACAATCACTAAAATGTTTGAGCAGCTAAATATAGAAGACAATAGTAATCAGTCCACTAAATGGAGAAGATTAGATTTCGTAATGAGAGAATCTCAAACTACTTACGGTTGTGGAAACAAAATTTTAGAAATAATTAAATATGTATTTCATCCAACAAGTAGCTGGTTTTCTGATAACAATGAATATAAATCATATATTAATGAAATAAATAAATGCATTTCTTTTTACGGCTATGAAGTGCAGGAAGATGGCAATATTCATTTAATTAAATCTTCTAAAACTAGAACCCAAGCAAACGAAAGGTACGATTTACTTAAATCAAAACTAATTGAAAGAAATATTCATCCTCAAATTCTTGAATTTTGTACTCAAGATATTGTTAATGAAGATTACTTTTCTATAATTTTTGAAGCGTCTAAATCCGTATACGATAGGATTAGAAAAATGACTGGCATAAACCTTGATGGCAATAGATTGATATATACTTGTTTTGATTTAAAATACCCAATAATTATTTTTAATGCCCTTAAAACCGATACTGAAAAGAATTTATATAGCGGACTTAAAAATATTTTGCTTTCAATTGCTCAAATCGGACGAAACCCTAAAGCTCATACACCTAAAATTTATTCATACGATAGTTTAGATAATTGTCTTGATATATTGAATCTGATTTCTTTTTCACATAAAATGTTAGATCAATGTTCCATAAACCAATTTGCCTTAGATGAGTTCATGAAAAGCAACTGATTCTACTTTTCCTAAAGAATCTTGGTAAATATTTTCCATTCTTGTAGCATAAAAACATGCTACATTTTCGTTTGGAAAAATTAACGAATCACAGATGCATTTGGAAATAGTTCCAGATAAGCTGGATAAATAATATTTTTCATTTGCAATATTGACTGTAACTACGTATAACTTGCTAATTTCATTCATTGTAAACTTTTCCTCTCTAGTTAACTTCTTTTAATTCCTTGTTTCTATTTTCAAGGAATGGCGGTGGTGTTTTAGTTTTGATTAAATTCCAATACCACAACTCCGTTTTAAATAGATATTTTGCATCTAGCACCAAATCATCATAGTGAAGATAAACAATTCTTGTTTCTTGCTTTCCTGCACCATTATTTGCCCACGGAATATCAAGAATTGCATATAAGACAAAATGCCTTAATCCAGTGGTTATCATGTAATGCAATACCTGGAAATAGTAAGTAATTGGAATGTGATCATTGGCCCATTCTTTTAACATTGCACCATTTTGAATAGTTGTTGATTTGATTTCCAACCCCCATTTTTCTTTGGTTGCAATTTCAATCATTGCTCCATCAAGATTTGCTCTTAAAAATGGATATTTCTTGTTTGACAAGCTGATATCTTTCGTATCAATCAATCCAAACTTGTTTTTATAAAGAACACCGAACAATTCAATGAGGATGGGTTCCAATGCATTCCCTTTTTCGATTGCTTCACTCGTTTGAAATACAGGCTTTTTAGCACCTGTCTTTTCCTCCCACAATTCATAAGGTGTCTTGTAATTATTGACGTTCATTACAATACCTGCATCGGAACCACCAATTCCCTTACCCCTTAATTGATGCCAATGATTTTCATCTTTGACATAGTCAATGTTGCAATTAGGAAAGAACTCCTCATAGTTCGTAGTCACCATTTTCTAGATCCTTTTTGCATTGTGCTAATTCTTGATTGAGATAACCAAGTTGAAGATAATCATCACTGTCTAGATGATCCTTGCACTCCATACACATGATTGAACCCTCAATATCAGCAACTCTTTCTTCTAATTCTTTCTTTTTCATCTTCTAACGCCCCTTTATATTGTTCTTGGATGTAGTTATTCAGTTCATTACAGCAATGATTGAAAGCATTTTTTGCTGGTGTAAACATTTCTTTGACCTTTTCAATGTCAATATCAATCGGTGTCATTTCTAGAAAAATACTTCCTAAGAAACACCAATCATCAGTTGGCATAACTTTAAGTTCATCACCTTCTTTTTTGATTCCAACCTCTAATTTAAATAATGGAATTGTTGGTCTTTCTACAGGTTCATTTTCTGCTGAACCAACTTGAACAACTTTGACATTTGCACCTGCAGCTTTAGCTGTTTGGATAATGTCTTCTAAATCTTTTTTTGTCATATTCTATTCCTCTCTTTTTATATAGATTTCTACTGTGTACTTTTGCATTTTTGGGCTGTCAACAAAGATATCAATCTTGTTTCCTTTGATTGCCCCTCCGCAGTCTTGAGCTACGTATTCCTTGCCATTGATTAAAACCATGGAGCCATAAGGTATAATCGTAGGATCTACCGCTATGGTTCTTCCTTCTTCAGCAATAACACCTGTAGAAGTTAAACGACCGTATTGATCTTCTCCTGGGCCAGTAGTAAGTAATAGTAAACTGACCAAGAGTTCTTCATTTTTGAAGTTCTTCTAATTGAGCTATAAGATACTTATTATCCTCTTGAACACTATCATATAAATCTTCAAAGCGGTTCTTATCAGATAAAGCATCACTGTAATAATCTTCCAAAAGAGAAATCTTTCCCTTTTGTTGCTGAATCTTTGTTTTATATGCATCCAATTTGTTTTGGTAATAACAGATTGGAGCAAGGATGCAAAACATCACTAATATTGAAATAAGAAAATATGTTCTTTTTTTGACTTTCATATTGCATTTTCTCCTTTAATGACTTAGAATTTACTTGCTATGTTGTGTGCCTAGATATAGGCACCTTTTTTATATACTCCTGACCAAGATTGCTAAACAGTTAGCGATAAAACAACCGATAGCAATAATCGTGGCCAAACCTCTTGCTGATAGTTTCATAAATCACACCTCCTTTTCGTTCACTTCAAACATTGCAATGTATTCACATTTTTTAAGAAACTTTTCCTCATGTGTTGTAAGTCCACCTGATAGAAATAAGTTTTTGACTTCTACTTCAAATCTTCCTGATTCATAGCCCAACTCAAAACGATTTCTTGGATAATCCTCTCTTTGAGAAATTCTAAGAATTGCTAGAAATTTTTTATCTATTTCACTCTTGATCATTTCTCTATCAGCACGAACCAGCATTTTTCTATCTCTTCTATCTTTGGCAATCTTATGTGCCAATTCATAGTAAGATTTTTGATACCATTTAAATTCCTTTAACATGTGGATTAAAACAGCAATGACAACAAACAAAATACAGCAGATGATAATTAATGAATTTTTACTCATAAATTTTCTTTTCCTTTCCATTACCAGCCATCAAGGAACCAACCTCTTAAATAAAAAACTTGTATGGTATTAGTTCTTTTTTATGTCTGTAGTTAGTAAATCATCAATGCTATTTTGTTATCGGAGGCCTTTGAGATTGGCTCCTTGATGACCAGTAATCTATTTGTTTTTTAATTAAGAACTTTTTTGATACTGTTCTTCGATATAATCATCTAGAACACTTTTAGCAATCAAAGAACCGTTCTTATCTGGAATATGTCTTAGTTTGTTACTTTTGACTAAGTCATACGTTCTGTTAATTCCAATTCCTAAATAGGATGCTGCTTTCTTTACTGAAAACAATGGACCATATAGTTCTCTTGCCATGATTACCTCTCCTTTCCTAAATTCCAAGTAAGATAGAACCTTCAAACCTTTTTCTTAATGAATGTTTTACATAATGAAGTTCTTCATCTTCTAAAGTTTCCATGTTTAGAATTTCTAAAATTTGATTTAGAACACCAACGTAATCATTAATGATTTGTTCTGTTGTTTTTTCTTCTCTTCTTTCTTTGACATTGATGTAAGCTGTTGAACCATTAATAATTCTTTCTAGATATTGTTCTCTTGTTTCATCCATAGTTTTTTTCTCCTTTCTTTAAACTCCAAATGTTTGTATTTAATAGAGTGTCTTTTTAGGAAACTTTATTAAATATCAGTTAAAATATGTTTGTGCTTGATAGAAAATTAACGTTTGCGTTAAGTATTGGGTAAAATATATAGTTCCTCCATTGGTATCTTTAATACCTGAGAAACCATAAGTAATTCCTTGCCTTCAAAATCTACAATGCCACGTTCCTTTTTAGAATAAGTAACCGTGGAGCATTTAAGCATTTCAGACATCTGTTTTTGCTTGATGTCTAACTCAACACGTCTTGCTTTAATTTTCCTTGTGTTAATTTTTGCATTCATCGTTTCACCTCTCTTTACGTTTGCGTTAACTTTACATTACTATAGTAACTTAACGCAAATTGAAAGTCAATAATAAATTATAATATTTGTTAAGTTTGCTCTAATCTTTTTTACTTTTATTATAAAAAATGTTAATTTTAATATAAGAAAAAGATTGTTTAGGAGGCTTAAAAATGAATTATGATAGACCGGGAGATAGAATAAAAAAATTAATAAAAAAGAATGGACTTTCGCAAAAAGAATTTGTGGAAAAATTTAATGAAAAGTATGGTTATTCAGATTCTGAAGCAACAGTCTCTCAATATGTAAACAATAAGCGAACACCTGAAATTGACAAAATGGTAAAAATTGCAAATTTCTTCAATGTAACACTTGATTACATAATGTGTAGAACTGATGTTGATAGTGATATGTCTATTTACGACAAACCAAAGGAAAATACATCTAAATCAAACATATCTTTCTCTACCCCACAAGAAGCCTTAAGCTTCATTTTAAAACAAGAAATGGTAGCCGATTTTGGTGGGTATGATTTAGAAAATATGTCTGATGATGAAATCATGGAAATGGCAGATGATATTGCTGATATGTTGAAGATTATATCTAGAAAGCACAAATAATATTAATTAAGGGAGTGTGCTTATGGATGAATATAAACAGTAAAATAGAAGCTCTATTTTATGAATTTAAAACATCAAATGTAAAAGAAATTGCTGATCACTTGGATGTATCTATCCAGTATCAAGATTTCAAAGCAAAAACTTTAGATTCAAGACTGATGATTGTTGATTCTAAAGGCTACATATTTGTAAGAAGTGATTTAGATTGTGCGTATGAAAATTTTCTTATAGCACACGAGTTGGGACACTATGTCCTGCATTTTGATAAAGACATCAGTTTTAATTTTCTAAGGCGAGTCTATAAAACTCGTTTAGAAAGAGAAGCAAATGAATTTGCTATTAGATTACTGATGTATGAAGAACTACATAATATAAAAGAACTAGAAAATATTGAATTTATTGTAAAAGAAAAAGGAATACCATTAAAGATTTGGTATTCACTGAATGAGAAAATAACGATTGATTAAAGGAGTGATTTATATGAAAGCGTTAAATTCGTTATTTACAGTTATATCAATTTATATTATTGCATTATTTGTTTACAGTTGCATTTTGCAAGGTTTCTTAGTTACCGTTACAAAAACAATAGATAAATTATCAAGATGCTTTGAAATTTTTATAATTTTGTTTTTTTAACAGCATTAGCAATCGTTGTGTTTTCTAAAGACGTCAAAACTACTTTTCCTATAACTATAGCAATGTTTTCTTTAGGTGTTGCACTGCTAGCTTATGCTCATAGTGTAAGAAAATACGATTCAAGAAACATAGAATATTACTCTAATAAAGCTGATGAACTTGAATCATTGCATAAAGCAGGAATTATTGATGATGAAACTTATCAGAAGAAACTAGAAATACTAAAAATAAAATTCAAAAAAATAAAATACTGAGGTAATTCGAATGAAGAATAGCTATGATGAAACATTGTTATCAAAAAAATATATAGATATGTATGATTATAATTCTTTTTTTGAAGAGAATATAGCATCTTTAAAACAACAAATTTCTGATGTTTCAGGTCCTTTGTTAAACGATTATGCCAAACAGTTAGTTGAAGCGTTTAATAATAATTTGGCTAGTTCCGATGATTTTAAACATTTTTCAAATGTGATTGATTCACTTAAAAAATCAAACATCTGTATTTCTTCTGAATATATATCTGAGATATCTAAATCATTCATATCAAATATTGATTTTTCTTCAATTAACGACTCGTTAAGCAAAAACATAGAAATAATTCGATCTATCCTCAATGCTGATGAAACTGATAAATCAAAAATTGATGATATTGATTTTAACATTCCATTTCCAAATGATATATCTGTTGCTGAAATGAAAGCCGAAATAAATGGCGAAGAATATAAAGAACCAAGAATAAAATATTTTATCCCACCTGTTTTATTTGAAATGATGTCTTTTATAAAAGATCCTGTAAAAGCAGCAGAAGTACTCAACCAATTTCTACTATTTGGAAATAAGTCAATGACAACCGAATTAAAGGCCATGATATACCAAAAAATCGGTGGGGAAATTGTATCCTTGATTATTAACGGTATGTTTGTCATAGCTTTTCGTCTTATATTGTTAATTCTTGGAATTTTTCTATATGATAATGTTATTTATAAAAAATTTATTGAATACAAAAATAAATGTAAATAACTAACTTTTATTTTCAATATTCATAATAGCAAATAAGACAAAGCATAAAATAATAACTGTCAAATTACTCGTTTTAATAGCTATATTGAGTAAACAAAAATATATTATAAAAAATTTGGTTTGCTTTCTAAAAATTTGAAGTAAATAAGAAAAAAATGATGCAATTAATTTCATACTTATACCACCCTTCCTTGATATAAGTATAGCTAATATATGGTATCAATTCAAATTATAAAAATATTAAGAAAAGAGGAAAAACAAATGAAAAAATTATTAAGTCTAGTGTTAATTGGAGCTTTAGCTCTATCTCTAACTGCATGTGGAAATAGCAGTTCAAAAGACAATTCATCTTCAAAAGAAACAACTACAACAAAAAAAGAAGAAAAGAAAGAACCTTTAAATTTAACAGGGACTTGGAAATCAGATGAAAATGAGGGCACATGGATGGAAGCCACAATTTCTGATAACGTTATTTCTATCGATTGGGTGACGGATGAAGGAAAAACAAAAGCAACTTATTGGGTTGGTTCATATGATGCTCCTACTACTGCCACTAGTGAATATTCATGGGTATCTAATAATGACCATGAAAAAACTAAAAATGCACTATTAGCTTCAAATGATGATACAAAAGAATTTACATATAAAAATGATATTCTTTCATTTACCGCTTCTATGCAAGGTGTCAGCAAAGTAGTTGAACTAAAGAAACAATAATATGAAAACCAACCATGATAAAAACCTAGATTACATTTATGATAATCATCCTGAAATGTTAGATGATTATATAGATGTCTATGAAAATTCAATATTAGCTGTTGATCATACTATCAGTCCTGAAGATATGATTGATATAACTGAAATGATTATAGCTTTTGAAAAAGAAAAAGCATTGAAACTTAATTAAATATATTACGCCTGTTTTACACCATAGGCGTTTTATTATACGAAAGGAGACGTGATTTATGTCAAAAGCAAGAAAAATCAAGAAAAAAGATGGTAAATATACATATGAAGTGAATGAAGTTGTTGGTAAAAATGAAAATGGAAATCCTAAAAGGATTTATGCTTATGGTGCTACTTTAAAAGAAGCGAAAGAAAATTTAAAAATCAAGCTTGATGCGCATAATCGAATGGGCTATCAGAATCTTCAAAATAAAATGACTGTAAACGAACTGTATGATTATTGGTTGAAAAATGAAGCAACAAACAAATCATTAAAAGAAAATACAATGCATGGATATACAGGGGTTTACAACAATCATATTAAGCCTTGTTTAGGACATTTATATTTAAAAGATATAAATATCATGGTGGTTCAAAACTTTATTACAGAAGCATCTGAGCGCCTAACTAAATACATTATGAAAAATGTTCATATCGTTTTAGGACAAATGCTTCGTTTAGCATTTGATCAAGGATTTATAGCTAATAATCCATATCTCTATATCAGGAAGAAAAAATATAAAAAAGATAAATGTTTAAATTATGAATTGCCAGATGAAGATACCTTGAGGCTAATCCCTATCCTATTTCATGAAACTGATCCAGAATATATTTCTTTCTACATTGCACTCTATACCGGAGCAAGATGTTCTGAAATATTCGGTTTGACATGGGATGATGTTGATTTTGAAAAGCACACATTAGATATCAATAAGCAAATAAGTGAAATTGGTGGTATTCATGAAATTGCAACAAAAACCCCTACATCGATTAGAAATATTAAAGTTTCTAATGATTTGATAGAAATGTTAAAAAAGTATAAGTCTAATTTGGATAAATTCGCCCTTCTCTACGGTAAAACATTTGGAGGGGGTAAATATGTATGTAGTGATTCAAAAGGTTATCTAAAGCGACCTAGCTACGTTAGAAGAAATATTCAAAAGAAGCTCAAGCCCTACAACAAGGAATTTAGATTTCATACATTGAGACACTTCTATGCAACTAAAGCACTAGAAGCTGGAACAAATGTCAAAGCAGTATCAAGAAGACTTGGTCATGCCTCGGTTCAAGTAACCTTAGATAGATATGTAACATTCACTCCTGAAATGGATGATGAAGCAGTAGATATTTTTGATGGTGTTATAAATGATTTCTTTTCAGAGAAAAAAACTCAAAAATCTACTCCGCAATAATAGCTAGTTACGCAAACATTCCGCAATTTTATAATAAAACAGTATAAAAAGATATAAACAAATATGAAATAAAATGTATATGTGGAGAGTGATTTCTCCACATTTTTCTATTACAATATAAAATTATATAAAAAAGTATGTTTTAACGTGCCCGATACGAAATCGAGCATGGAGAATTACCAACTAGTATCTCTCAATTAACTTCTGGCAGCCATCCTTATTTAAAGGAAAAACAAGCTGTTTGTCCTTCAGGACTTGCCATAAGAATAAGTGATGGTGAAGCCTATGTTTCAAAATAAAGGATTTACTTTGATTGAAATGTTGTTAGTAATATCTATTATATTAACATTGTCAGTACTTTCATTCCCTTTTATGAATACAAAAACAATTTATATAACGGATGAATGTGTAAAAAAACAAATAGGAATGATTATTAATCAGGCTAAAAGTAAGGCAATAATTAGTCATGAAAAAGTTAGCTTAATTGTATCAAAACAAGAAATATCTTTTATTGATCATCAAAAAAAATACAAAGTAGTTTTACCTAATAATTATTTTTTCAATAATATTAAAGAAATATATTTCAATAAAGATGGCAATATAAATCAAGCAAATCATATTGATCTCATTGCACCCAAAAAGAAATATACCCTTATTTTTCATCTTGGAGCTGGTGATTATGAGTTTAAATAAAAAAGGTTTTACTTTGATTGAAAGTCTTTTTGCTTTTAGTATCTTTACTACTGTTATTATTCTATTAGTGTCTTTATATGTAACAAATTCAAAAACAAACATCAAAGTCAATCAAGAATACGAAACTTATCAGTCAGAGAAACAACAAATAGAATATACACTTAATTTAGATGAAGGAATAGAGACATGTCTAAAAAAGGCTTTACATTAGTCGAAGTATTATTGAGTTTATCTATCACATTACTTATTGTTTTAAACTGTTCATTACTAGTGAAAGTTTTAAAAATTTCTAATCAATCAAAATATATCGATACATCGCTAGAAAATGCAATATTTTCACTTAGTAATGAACTTATAACGGCTAAAAATATAGAATATGGTGATAGTTTAAGTTTTCTCGATGAAAATGACGATTCTCATAAAATAATACTACAAAACAAACGACTCGTTATTACACCTGGACACCATATTTTATATCATGACATTGATTCTGTATATTTTGAAAATACGAATGGATTTATCAAAATAAATTTAATGAGTAATAATAAAGAATATCAATTTATTGTAGGTAGTGATTATGAAAAAAAAGAAGAATAACGGAAATGTTCTACAAATCACCCTTATTTTATTGCTCATGCTTTCTCTTAATATATTTTCATTATGTCATTTGACAATTCTAAATAGTCGAGGTTTTCAATCTATAAAACAAACGAATGATATAAGACTACTTAAAAACATACTTATTGCAAATTATAAATACGAAAATCAAAATAGCATTTTATTAAGTAATTATTTAGAACTTGAAAATTACACAATTTCGTATACTGTTGATGATATGGGAGATTATTTTTTAATAGAAACAAGATTAAAAAATGATCGATATAAACTCAATATCACATTTTATCTTGAATTGGATAAAGAAAAAAATGTTATAAAAAAAGTAGAATAAATTGTTATTCTACTGAAGATATGGATTATTTAATTTTTCTTGTATTAAAGTTGTCAATTCACCGTGTCCAGGATATATTTCATAATCAGCTTTTATTTCTTTAATTTTTTTTATACTATTTCTTGTGTCTGTTGAAGATGATGTTGGAAAATCAAATCTACCAATTCCATTTTTAAACAAAACATCTCCTGAAAAAATAACATGGTAATTTTTTAAGATGATAAAGCATGAACCAATTGTATGTCCTGGCAAATGTAAAAATTCAAAATGAAAATCACCAATATCTATATCCTTATCAACAGCTGTTACTTTAGATTTAATTTTTAATTCACCGTAATAGTTAGATAAATTTAATTGATCATTGTAAATCATTTTATAATCATCTTGATGAATATAAACAGGGCAATTATATTTTTCTACTAATTCATCTATAGCTCCAATATGATCAAAGTGACCATGTGTTAATAAGATAGCAGTTAATTGTAAATTATTTTGTGTTAAATAATTTATAAGTAGCTCAGCCTTATCCCCTGGATCAATTAGAATCGAATGATTATTATTTTCTATCAAATAACAATTTGTTGACATTATTCCAAGTACAAATTTTTTAATAATTAATCTTTCCATAAAATATTCTCCAATAAAAAAATAAGCCTAAGCTTATTTTTTTTCTTTGTGTACAGTTTTTTTATTGCATCTAGGGCAATATTTATTTACTTCCATTCTATCTGGATGATTTCTTTTATTTTTAGTGTTGATATAATTTTCTTCTCCACATTCTGTACATTTTAAAATGATATTATCTCTCATGATTACACCTCCGCATCACTAAAACTTTCTTAGATATAATAACATATTAATTAATGAAATACTAGCATTTTTTTAATTTAAACCATATTTTTCTACATATTTATCAACAACTTGATGTGCAATAATTGGTGCAGATGAATCAGCGCCCGATGAAGAACGATCTTCTCTAAATGCAATACTAGCAAATGCAACTAATGGTTTACTATCTTCTGTTGCTGAAATATAACCAATTTGTAGATGGTTTGGGTGGTCAACATTTGAATTACCATCATATTTTTCAGCTGTTCCTGTCTTACAATAAACAGCATATGGCTTTTCTGACCAATACGTATGTGATGTTCCATCTGTTCTTGTAACACATGCGCGCATTCCAGCTTTTATTTGTTTAAATGCATCTGCCTGTGAAGAAACATCATCTTGAATATTTGTTTTGAATTTATAAGTTGTGTATCTATTTCCTTCTCCATCACTTTTAAATGATTCAATAAGGAAATGAGGTTGAACTTTTTTACCCATATTAGCAAGGGTACATGTATATTGTGCCAATTGAATTGGAGTATATGTGTCATATTGTCCGATACATGCATCTAATAAATGCCCAGGGGCAGTATCTCTTCCTTTATATCCGTCACTTTCATTTGGAACATCCAATCCAGTTTTAACACCTAAACCTAATTCACCAAAATCCCTTCTGATAGTAGAGAGAGTTTTGACAAAACGATTGAGATCAACATTTAAAGCGCCATGAGGTACATATTCAACACCAGCTAACTTCATAGCAATTCTAAACATATAAACATTTGACGACCAAGCAAGCGCATCTATTTCATTAATATTTCCCATTGTTTTCCATGATTGTTTAGCTTTTGTAGAACCTTTAAACCAAAGCGGCTCATCTACAAAATAAGTATTAGGAACAATGATATTTTCTTTAAATCCTGTATATAATGTACCCGCTTTTGAAGTAGAACCAATTTCTACCGCTTCTAAAAAGTTACCTGTAGAAATATCTTTGACCTCACCAGTTTCTTTGTTAATTTCTTTAGCTGACATAACTAAAATTTCTCCATTATTAGGATTCATCATTACAAAATACATTTTATTGAAATAAGTATTAAAGCTATTACATGTCGTTAATTCATTAGTAATAAGTTCATCAGCAAAAGATTGTAACTCTAAATCAATAGATAAGCGAATGTTATCTCCTTTTTCACCATTAACATTGTTTGTGATAATAGGATCGCCATTACTATTATATTTAACAGAATATGATGAATTTGATGCTTTTAAAATACCTTCATATTGTTTTTCTAAACCACTTGTACCGACTCGTGAATTACCAGTATACCCTTTTGCAAGTAATTCTGTTTTTAATTCCGTAGGCAATCCTTGTCTTTTAGTTGTTAATTTTCCAATCAACGCGCCAAGTTGACCATCCACCATTGATTGACGAGACCACCCACTACTTATTTGAATACCTTTTAAAATATTTGTATTTTCTCCTATAACACTAGCTTCTTCGACTGTAATCCCTTCTACTAAAGTTACAGAACCTGTTTTACATCGTTTCATTAAATATTCAAAACGTGTTTGTTCTATTTCATCTTGTGTCATATTTTGATATATATATTCCATAGATAATTTAGAAACAATCAAATTGGTTTTTGCCTTAGAATAATCAGCATCATCAGGGTTTTCTGTTTTTAATTTTTTTAACTCTTTGTCACTTAACAAAGATTCTGCTAATTTTTCATGAGCAATAATAAAATAATCTTTTATATTTCTTTCAGTAATGTTATTAACGTTATTTTTAGAAAAGTCAATTGAAATTTTTTCACTTAAAAATTTTGCAATATACGTAATTTCTTTATTTGTAATTTTCTTAGGTGCATAATAATCAACACAAATAACATTTTGATTACCCATGATTTTTGTATAATTACGATCATAGATTTCTCCACGCGGTGCATCATTTGTATATGTTGTACTTCCATAAGTTTCCAGTTTAACTTCTAATGTATCAGCTTGAGTTAATTGTACATAAGCCAATCTAATAATTAAAATAAAAATTAAAACAAGTGTCACAGCAATTAGTTCAATTAATCTTTTAGATACAATTATATCAGATTTACTATTTTGATATTTCTTTTCTTCATTAAATCCATGAAATCTTACAGTAGCAGTTTTTTTGTTAAAAAACTTTGGCATATTTTTCCTCCTTCCTTGAACAATTATATTATACTTTAGATTATTAGTAAATTTGAATTAATCGATAATATAAATTTATTTAACATATTTAAAATATTTAAAATAGCAGCGATTGCTGCTATTTATTCATCATCAACTGATAATATTGCCATGAAAGCTTCTTGTGGAATTTCAACACTTCCTACTGCCTTCATTCTCTTTTTACCTTCCTTTTGTTTTTCTAGAAGTTTCTTTTTACGCGAAATATCTCCACCATAACATTTAGCAAGGACGTTTTTACGCATTGCCTTAATTGTAGTTCTTGCAATGATCTTACCTTGTAATGCTGCTTGTACAGGAACTTCAAACATTTGTTTTGGAATAATTTCTTTTAATTTTTCACAAATTACTTTTCCTCTTGAATAAGCAAAATCTTTATGAACAATAGATGATAAAGCATCTACAACATCACCATTTAATAAAATATCCATTTTTTGCAATTTACTTTCTCGATATCCTATTAATTCATAATCAAATGAGGCGTATCCCTTTGTACTAGATTTCAATTTATCAAAGAAATCATAAACAATTTCTGATAAAGGAATATTATAAATAATATTACGACGTGTTTCATCAATATAATCTATATCAACATATTCTCCTCGTTTTGATTGACATAGTTCCATGATAGATCCAATATACTCATTTGGAGTCATAATTGAAGCTTTTACATAAGGTTCTTCAATATAATTTATTACTTGTGGAGATGGCATCATTGCAGGATTGTCAATTTCAACCATTGTTTTATCTGTTAAAAATACTTTATAAATAACAGATGGTGCAGTAGCAATAAGTTCTAAATCAAACTCTCTTTCTAATCTCTCTTGAATAACATCCATGTGTAATAATCCTAAAAAACCGCATCTAAAACCAAATCCCAATGCTTGCGATGTTTCTGGTTCAAAGACAAGAGACGAATCACTAAGTTGTATTTTTTCCAATGCTTCTCGTAAATTTTTATACTTAGAATTATCAACTGGATATAATCCACAATAAACCATAGGATTTAACTTTCTATACCCTGGCAATTGCTCATGACTTTCATTTTCTAAAGTTGTTATTGTATCCCCTACATGAACATTTTGAATAGATTTAATAGAAGCTGATATCCATCCAACTTCCCCACAAACTAATTTATCTTTTTTAACTTCCGCAGGAGTTCTTACACCTAATTCAGTTACTTCGTAAGTAGCTCCTGTAGCCATAAATTTAATTGTATCTCCAACCTTTATAGATCCTTCTTTAATTCTAACGAATACAACAACACCTCTATAGCTATCATAAAATGAATCAAAAATAAGTGCTTGAGTAGGATGATTAATATTCCCACTTGGTGCAGGAACCTCTTTAACAATCATCTCTAACACATCTTCAACGTTTAAGCCACTTTTAGCCGAGATACGAGGTGCATGGTCTGCAGGCAATCCAATAACATCTTCGATTTCTTGAATAACATGTTCAGGGTTTGCACTAGGTAAATCTACCTTATTTATAACTGGTAAAATTTCCAAATCATTATCTAAAGCCAAATAGACATTTGCCAATGTTTGTGCTTCCACACCTTGTGCTGCATCTACAACCAACACTGCTCCTTCACATGCAGCTAATGAACGAGATACTTCATAAGTAAAATCGACATGGCCAGGAGTATCAATAAGATGTAAAAGATAGGTATTTCCATCTTTTGCTTTGTATTGAAGTTGAACAGCATTCAATTTGATTGTAATGCCTCTTTCACGTTCTAACTCCATGCTGTCTAATAGTTGAGCCTTCATCTCTCTATTTGAAACCGCACCGGTCATTTCTAAAATACGATCCGCTAAAGTACTTTTCCCATGATCAATATGCGCTATGATTGAAAAATTTCTTATTTTATCTTGATTAATTGTCATTTATTTTCACCGACTTTCAATAATAGATTTTATCAAAAAACAATATAAATGACAATTTATTTATTTAAAAATATTTGTTTAAAATTTCAATGAGTTCTCCATATATAATCACTTCTTTAAAATCATAATTAGCCATTGTAAATTTATTAGCTATTAAACGCCCTCTAACAGCAATAATCATTCCAATTTGAGTAACATCAGACATCATGTCTTCTAGCCCCTTCCACAAAGCAATAGAAAAAACATCAAATTTTTCTTTTCCTATCTCCTCAGGAAATGGTCTTTTAACCTCAATGTCAATAAAAGACATGTTTTCAACATGATATACATTTTTTACTATTTTCCCTACTAAAGAAATTGAATTTAACATAAACGATCCTCCTTAGTATTATCATAGTTCTTATAAAAAAATAATCATGCTAAATCGACTAAAAGGTCTATTTAAACGACTAAAAAACAAATAAAAAACATTAATATTTATATCCTAAGATATATTTATTAATGTTTTATTACTCTATACTTTATTGATTAGGGTCATTATTTTCAATAACAACAAAGGCAACTGCATAATGATTTTCATGAGAAATAGAAACATGACAAAGCTCATCTTTAATATAGGGTTTACCATTTTCATCATTTAAACAACATATCTCCTTAAATGATTTATAACCTGCTGCTTTTACAAATGCCTCTTTGACTGCAAATCTACCACCCACAAATTCTCTTTTTGCTTTATCATTACCTTTTGATAAATACAAAGAAAATTCATCTACATGTAAAATTTTCTTTGCAAGTTGATCCAAATGATTTAATCTTCTTAAATCACAAATATCTACACCAATTCCTTTAATCATCACTAATCCTTAAATTTCTTTTCATACAGACTCATCAATTCATCCAAAGACATATTGTCATCAATTTCATCAATTAAAGAATTTTGTTCCTCTGATTTTTTTTGACCAAAATCAAGTTTAAACTCCCCTGTTCGTTCCTCAATAATTTTAAGTTGATCTTGTTCTTCTTCAACAATTTTAGCAATATTTCTTAAATTATCTTCAACTGTTGGAAGCTTTTCTTCTTCAACGATTTCGGGTTCTATTGTCTTTTCAGCATCAGTATTTGTTTCATCTTGAAAATCTTTTGAATCTTCAACAGCAGTAAGAACAGCTTCACTATCTGTTTCTTCTTTTTCTTCAAAATTACCATAATACGGAGATATTACTTGAACAAGTGAATTATCTTTTTTCTTTGGTTTTTTTACTGAATTTTTCTTAACTGTTTTAACTATTTCTTTTTTTTCTTCATGCATTCCAAACATTGGAGAAATGATATCCATCATTTCATAATTTTTCTTAATTTCGGGTTCTTCTTTCTTTTCTACTTTTTTTTCAACCTTTTTAACATTTTTGGAAGTAGTTTCTTTTGGTACTTGTTGACCTTCACTTTTTTTAGTAACTTCTTCTTTTTTAAATTCTTCGTCATAAATAAGTGGTTTAGAAAACTTTTCATTTCTTCTTTGTTCAACAATTGGGTCTACAGTTTCAAAAATATCATCATCGTTTGATTTTTTAAAAAAATGTTTAAACATAATAACTCCTTCCTTCAATACACTTTATTTTATTGATTGTATAAATGTTTCTATTTCTTCTTGCGTTTTTCTTAATTTACTTACAAAGCGACCTGTCTCTTGTCCATTTTCATAGCTGACAAAAGAAGGTATTCCTAAAATATCTAAATCTTGACATAAATCAATAAAATAATCCCTATTAATACTATAAAATGTAAAATTTGGATATTTTTTTACAACATTACCTATAAAAGGTTTGATAAACATACAATCAGGACACCAAGAAGCTGTAAATAAGATGATTGATTTTGTTTGAATAGCTTTTTCATATTCTTCCAATGAGTTTATTTCAATTAATTGATCCATTTTTTTACTCCTTACAATCACTAATAATCATTTTATAAATAGGTCCATTTACTGAAAATTTTCTTTCATATTCTGTCATAATATTATCATCCGCTTCTGGAGAATTATGTAAATCTAAAGAAACATAATCTAAATGATAATTATTTTCTGTTACTGACTGTAATGAATATTCAAATAGACCTCGATTATCTGTTTTAAATTCAATAACACCATCTTTTTTCAATAATCGACGATAAACATCTAAAAACGCTGAAGACGTTAAACGTCTTTTTGCATGTCTTTTTTTTGGCCAAGGATCACTAAAATTTAAAAATAAATGATCAATTTCACCATTTTCAAAAACATTTTCTAATTCAATTGCATCAAAATGCATCAATTTTAAATTAGGCAATGATTGATTTTTATTAATTTTATTAATTGCTGCTGCTAAGACACTTGGAAATTTTTCAATTCCTATGTAATTGTTTTCTGGATGTTTTAAAGCATTTTGATAAATAAAATCGCCTTTCCCCATTCCAATTTCTATATATAATGGCTGATTTATTTCAAATATATCATGATAATGACCTTTATGTTCTTCAGGCTTTAAGATAACTAAATCAGCATTCTCTTCCATAATTTCATAAGCTTTTGGGTTGTTTCTTAATCTCACAAAAAATCCTCCTTATTTTTTATACAAATAGTATCACAAATCATTCATTAAGTCGACTAATTCATCTTCGGATAATTCTCTAAATTTTCCAATTTGTAAAGAAGTATCTAATTTTAAATTCTTCATCTGTAACCTTTTTAAATAAGTTACTTTTTTACCGACACTTTCTACCATTTTTTTCACTTGATGAAACTTTCCTTCAAAAATTTCAATTAATACTTCAGATGTATTATCTTCAGTTTTTATAATGGATAAATTTGAACTTTGACATCTATAATGATCAATAGTAATTCCTTCTTTAAACTTTAAAATATCATTTTCATCCATTATTCCTTCGACACATGCATAGTACAATTTAGAATGATGTCGACTAGGTGCTAATAACTTATGTGCAAAATCTCCATCATTTGTTAGTAATAATAAACCCTCCGTATCCAAATCTAACCTTCCTACTGGAAATAAATCATACTGTTCATACCCATAAATCAAATCAACAACTGTAGGATGAACATTATCTTTTGTAGCAGAAACATAACCAGCAGGTTTATTAAGCATAATATAGACATATGGTTTATATGTAATAAGCTCACCATCAAAGATAATTTTATCTGTTTCATAATCTACTTTAAAATCATCCTTTTTTATAATACTTCCATTAACAGTAACAAAACCTTTTCTAATATAATTTTTTACTTCTTTTCTAGTTCCAATACCATAATGAGCTAATAATTTATCAAGTCGCATTACCATGTAAAATAATATACCTTTCTATTTGTTTATCCTCTGTGTTATATGTTAAATAGAGCTTAACATCAAATTTGTTTTTTGATGTTGTTCCTGATAAATTGATGCCTTTATAATAACCCTTCTTCTTATCAATATAATTAGGCTTTAATGAAAAAGTATCCTTTTCTAATAAACCAATACTCGGAATATTTTTATCCTTTTTATCAATAAATGCGATTGCTTTAATATTTTTCATTTCAATAACAGGATTATTAATGATAATATCGTACCGTATTTTTTTATTTGATATTTTATTAGTAATTAATTGAATTGAACAATCATTACAGCTTTCATCAAATGAAGTAGACATCTTTAAACGATTATAATAACTAACATATTCATTATATTGTTTTTTTGAATAAGATGTTGTATTTTTTTGACTTGAACAACCTAATAAAATAAATAAAGATAAAAAAATAATTAATCTATTTTTCATATAATCACCTTTTATATTATAACATAGAGACAATAAAAAAAATTAAAATAGGAAATAATCCTATTTTAATTTAAAAGTTCCGCACTCTGTTTCTTGCTCATCACATGGTGAACTACAATTACATTTTGAAACTTTAATCTCATTGGCTAAACATTTATTATTAGAATCATGATATGCACATGTCGTAACTGAACATCTTACATCTTTTGCCATATGTTTCACCTCCGTTAATTATTTTGACCAATAATATAAAATCTATGCAAAAATAAAAGTCCTTTTATTTAGGACCTTTATCATCATATTCAATTAAACAACTAAAAGAGTATTCTAATTCAGATGAAAAACACATTGCAACACAATAATGCATCCGTATTATATGATATCCCAGTTTAAGAAAATCATTAATTTCATCTTGTAAGTCTAATTCATGAGTACATTCTATAAGTTTAACTTTCATAAACAAAGTATAATCTACAAAAGTTAAAAAAATTGTCATTATTGGTTAATTTCTACAGCAAATTCAACTTCAAAATTTTTACCAACAGGTAATTCAACACAACTTTCTTTTTCTTTAAATTCACCATTAAAATCAGTATAGTCAGCATGTCCAACCCATGGTTCAATAGCAATTAATCCACCAACATGTTTTGCTGCCCAAAGTCCAACATGATCAAAACCATTCATATGAAAAACAATTGATTTATCATGATTTAATGATTTAAGAGCAATATTTTCTGATTTAAAATTTTTAATAACAATTGCATCTGTATTAAAAAGCTCTTGTCTAACAAAAAATCTTTTTTCATTATCAAAGAAAGGTTTTTCAACTCTTGACATACCTCTTTTTTCAACATCAATTATTTTTCGATTGCATGTTTCATTTTCTGAAAATTCTAAATAATAATCATTGCTTGATTCATTTTCCATAAATGGACAAGCAAAAGCAGGATGTCCTCCAACTTGGAAATAAATAGGTTGATGATCCGTATTTTTGACTTCAATATGACATGTTAATTTATTTTCAACAAGTCTATATGTGACATTTAATTCAAATAAGAAAGGATATTGTTTTATAATTTCATCATTAGATTTTAATGAGAATATTACTTCAGTATCACTAACTTGGTTTGTTTCAAATTCATTGTGTCTTGCAAAACCATGTTGTGTCATATGATACTCTTTACCATTAATCACACATGTATCATTTTTTAATGCTCCAACAATTGGAAATAAAATAGGTGCACTGTTTGCCCATTGAGATGCATCTCTTCTCCACATATAATTCAATTGATCTTTTTTTCCTTTAATTGAAATAATTTCTGCTCCTTTTGGATGTAAAGAAACAGTTAATAAATCATTAGATAATTCTACCATAATAATCCTCCTATCAGTATTTTCATTATATCATAAAGTAAATTCTAAAAAAAAGAAAAAGATTATTTCTAATCTTTTTCATGTAATGAATTAATAATACTTTCAATTTTATTTCCATATTCTAAAGAAGTATCTAAAACAAAATGTAATTCAGGACACTTTCTTACTTTTAATTTTTTAGCAAGTAAATTACGAATGAATCCTTTAGATCTTTCTAATGCTTCCATTCCTTTTTCTTGATTATAATTTTTTCCTAAAAAAGTAACATACACTTTAGAAATAGATAAATCATTTGTTGTTTCAACAGCAGTAATTGTACACATACGTAAATCTCTATCACGTACTTCATTTTGTAAAATCAAAGAAACTTCTCTTAAAATTTGAGTATTTATTCTATCTGTTTTTAATGACATAAGACTCAACTCCTATTTCTTTTCTACTTCTTCCATAACATAACCTTCAATGATATCGCATTCTTTAATATCATTATAGTTTTCAATGTTTAAACCACATTCAAAACCAGCATTGACTTCTTTAACATCATCTTTAAAACGTCTAAGTGAAGCAAGTTTTCCTTCGTATACAACAATACCATCACGAATCAAACGAATACCACAGTTTCTTTTAATTGAACCATCGGTAACATAACATCCTGCGATATTTCCTACTTTACTTGCTTTAATAACTTGTCTAATTTCTGCTTGACCAGTAATTACTTCATGATATTCTGGTGCTAACATACCTTTCATTGCAGTTTCAATTTCTTCAACCATTTTATAAATAACATTATGAAGACGAATTTCAACATTTTCTTCTTCTGCCTTATTTCTAACTTTTGCATCTGGTCTTACATTAAAACCATAAATAATTGCTTGAGAGGCACTTGCTAAAATAACATCAGATTCAGAAATTGCACCAACAGTTGAACGAATAACGTTAACACGCACACCATCTACATCGATTTTTTCTAATGAAGCTTTTACAGCTTCTGCAGTTCCTTGTACATCCGCTTTAACAATAATATTTAAATCAATAATTTGACCTTCTTTAATTTGAGAATACAAATCATCAAGAGATAAAGCAGCTCCAGAATTACGATCTTTTTCAATTTTAGCTTTCATACGTGTTTCACCAACACTACGTGCTTGTTTTTCAGTTTCGAAAACCATAAATTTATCACCGGCAACAGGAACTTCATTTAAACCTGTAATTTCTACTGGTGTACCTGGTAATGCTTCTTTAATAACACGTCCTTTATCGTCTAACATTTGTCTTACTCTACCATAAGCAGCACCAACAACGATTGGATCGCTTGCACGTAAAGTTCCGTTTTCAACCAATAATGTTGCAACAGCTCCTCTACCTTTATCAAGTTTACCCTCAACAACACTACCATATGCATAACGATTAGGATTTGCTTTTAAATCAGCTAATTCAGCAACAACCGTTAATGTTTCTAATAACTCTTCAATACCAATTTTCTTTTTAGCAGAGATTTCACAATAAACAGTATCTCCACCCCATTCTTCAGGTAATAATCCTTCTTCAGCCATTTCAGCTTTGATTCTTTCAGGATCAGCACCTTCTTTATCAATCTTATTAATTGCAACAACGATAGGAACTCCTGCAGCTTTTGCATGGTCAATAGCTTCTTTTGTTTGAGGCATCACACCATCATCAGCAGCAACAACGATAATAACAATATCAGTCACTTGTGCTCCACGTGCTCTCATTGCTGTAAAAGCTTCATGACCTGGTGTATCTAAAAATGTAACTTTTTTACCGTTTACTTCTACTTGATAAGCACCAATATGTTGAGTAATACCACCAAATTCACCATCAACAACTGCAGATTTTCTAATAGTATCTAGTAATGTTGTTTTTCCATGATCAACATGTCCCATAATTGTTACAACTGGACATCTTGGTTGTAAATCAGCTTCATCATCTACAACTTCAATATTTTCAAAATTAACTTCATCTACTGGAACATGTTTTTCACATTCACAACCATATTCTAAACAAATTAATTCAACTTGTTCATCATTTAATGATGAATTGATTGTTACCATAGTTCCTAATAAAAATAATACTTTTATAACATTAGCAGGTGTTTGTCCTAGCTTTTCAGCTAGTTCACCAACTGTAATTCCTTCTTCATAGGAAATCACACCATCTTTTATTACTGATGTTTCTTTCTTTGCAGGAAAGTTTGATTGTAATTGTTTCTTCTTTTGAGAACCTTTTTTCTTTTTAAATTGTTTTGCCATAAAATCAACCTCCTATCAATTCTTTTATTTTTTTCGCAAACCCTTGATTTGTAATACCTAATGCAACGCGATTATTTTTTCCAACTGCTTTTGAAATGGTTTCAATATTTTCATCAACAATGAAATAATCAACATGATAAAAATGACATTTATCAGTAATTTTTTTCTTAGTATTAGCACTAGCATCATTTGCAATAACAACAAGTTTTGTTTCATTTGCAGCGATACTTTTTATCAAAGTTTCTCCTGAAACAATTCCCTTTGCAACATTAGCAAGCCCTAATAAATTTAAATATTTTTTATTCATCACAATATTTTTTTAACTCCTCAAAAATTTCATCAGGAATTTCTACTTGTAAAGAACGAGATAAAACTTTTTTCTTTTTAGCAATTTCGATTGCTTCTAAGCTTCTTTTTAAATAAGCACCTCGTCCATTCATTTTACCAGTAGCATCTACAAATACTTGACCTTCTTTATTTCTTACAACGCGAATTAACTCTTTTTTAGGTAATTGTTCATTTGTTGCAAGACATTTTCTAAGTGGAATTTTTCTCATTCTATCTCATCCTAATCTTCATCATAATATTTGTCATATTCGTCATAGTCGATATCTTCATCATATTTACTGTATTCATCATCTTCATAATCATCAAAATCTTCATAATCTTCTACATCAGATTCTGAAGTGACTTCTTCACCTTCATTTTCGATATTTTCTTTTTCTTCAACAACAGTTTCTTTTTCTTCTTGGTTATCTAGCATTTCTTGAGCAAATTCATCTTGGAATGTTTCATCAACAGGTAATTCTTCTTTTTGTTGAATTTGTTCCATTAACCCTAATTCAGTTGCTTCAGATAATGATTTAATATCAATTTTCCATCCAGTAAGTCTTACTGCTAATCGAGCATTTTGACCACGTTTACCAATAGCTAATGATAATTGATCATCAGGTACAATAACTAACGCACTGTGTTTTTCTTCATCAACAGAAACAGTTAACACATCTGAAGGTGATAATGCATGTGAAATATAAACAACTGGGTCACTTGACCATTCAACGATATCAATCATTTCACCATGTAATTCATCAACAACGTTTTTAACTCTTGAACCCTTAGGTCCAACACAAGAACCAATAGGATCTAATCCTTCAACTGCAGTGTATACAGCAATTTTACTTCTTTCACCAGGTTCACGAGAAACAGATTTAATTTCAACTGTACCATCATAAACTTCAGGAACTTCTAATTCAAATAATCTTCTTACAAATTGTGGTTCTGTTCTGCTTACAACGATATGTGTTCCTTTAGTTCCACGATCAACGTCACTTACATATACTTTGACATGTTGTCCTTCATGTAATGTTTCTCCAGGAATTTGTTGATTTAGTCCTAAAAATGCTCCAGTTTTTCCAATGTTGATAATAGCAAATTTAGGTTCAACACGATCAACAATACCTGTAATGATATCATCTTTTTTATCAGCAAATTCATTATATAATGTTTCTTTTTCAGTTTCGCGTATTTTTTGTCTAAAAAGTTGTTTTGTTTGAATTGCTGCTAAACGACCAATATGATCTACATCTGCTTCAGTTTCTACAATATCACCCACTTGATAATTTGGGTTGATATCATGTGCTTCATCTAAAGATACTTCTAAATCTTCATCTTCTAAATCATCAACAACTGTTCTAATTTCAAATAATCTAATTTTTCCAGTTTTTTCATTAATTTCTACACGTACATTTGCTTCTGGAACCATATAATTTTTTTTATAAGCTTTTGCAATTGATTCCTTTAACATTTCTAAAAACACATCTTTTTCAATACCTTTTTCTTCACATAAAGCATTTAAGGCGCTCATAAATTTTCTGTTACTAGCCACTTTTATTTCCTCCTAAAATTTTACAGCTAATCGTATAAATTGAATGTTATCATAATTGACAACAATTTTTTTCTTTATATTTTTTACAAGATATTCAAATTCTAATTCTTGATTATCAACAGATTTTAAATATCCTTCAACTTCATATAATCCGGCTTTAGGATTTTTAAATTTTGCATAAACATATTCACCAACAGATTTTTGAACTTGTTCAAAAGTTTTTAATGGTTTTTCAATTCCAGGTGAAGAGACTTCTAAAATGTATTCATCTTTAATTGGATCAGTTTCGTCAAGTTTATCACTAATTAACTCACTTACCGCAACACATGTATCCATATCTAGATACCCTTCATTTTTTTCGATATAAATACGTAAATACATTTCATTATTATCTTTTACATATTCAATATCATCTAAATAACAATCATTTTGTTCGATCAAAGGTAAGACCATTTCTTTAATACTTTCCAATAACTCCATTTTTTCACCCCATTCAATAATAAAGAGTGGGTTCCCCCACTCGTTTCTCTTTATGAAACTATAAGTAATATAGCACATTTTTCATTTATAATCAAGTCACTAGAAAAGTGATAATTGATTTTCTTCTTGCATACCATCAAAAACACCCATTTTTGTTAGTTGTTTAATATGCGAATTGTTCAATTTAGTCCTTTTAATCACGTCTTCTTTAGATAAGAAAGAACCATGTTTACGTGCCTCAATAACAGTATTAGCTACCGATTCACCTAATGAATCAACTGAACTAAACGGTGGAAGTAAGCCACTTGGATCATCTGGATCTAAAATGAATTTATTGGCATCAGACTTTTCTAAATTTAAAGGACTAAAATGGAATCCTCGATCAATCATTTCTAACGCAATTTCAAACACATCCCACAATCCTTCATCCTTATTTGAAGATTGTCTGTTTTCCCTTAACATTTCAATTTCTTTTCTTCTTGAAAGAATAGCATCTTTACCAGCAACTAATGTTTCAATATCAAAAAAATCACATCTTGTGGAAAAATATACTGCATAATATTCTCTTGGATAATATAATTTCCACCAAGCTACACGAATAGCTGATAAAACATAGGCTACCGCATGGGCTTTAGGGAACATGTATTTAATTTTCTTACATGAATCAATATACCATTGAGGAACATTGTATTCTTTCATTAATTCTTCGTATTTCTTTTCTGGGAAAACTGCAGGTGATTTTCCTTTACGAACACATTCCATGATGTCAAAAGCATCTTTATTAGGAAGGCCTTTTTCAATCAAATAAACCATAATATCATCACGACATCCAATAACTTCTTTTAAGGTACATGTTCCATTTTTAATCAACGTCTCTGCATTACCTAAATAAACATCTGTTCCATGTGAAAGCCCCGAAATGATTACTAAATCATTAAAAGTTTGTGGTTTTGTCTGATCTAACATACTACGTACAAAGGTTGTGCCAAATTCAGGTAATCCTAAAGCACCGCTCTTGCAATTGATATAGGATAAATCAACACCTAAAGCATCACTCGTTGTAAAAAGTGACATAACTTTTGTATCGTTTGTTGGAATTGTTTTAGGATCAACACCTGTTAAATCTTGTAACATACGAATAACGGTCGGATCAACGTGTCCTAAAATATCGAATTTCAAAACGTTATCATGAATAGCATGGAAATCAAAGTGAGTCGTACGCCATTCAGCAGATAAATCATCTGCTGGATATTGGTAAGGCGTGAAATCAAAAACATCATAATCTCTAGGAATAACAATAATTCCCCCTGGATGTTGGCCAGTCGTACGTTTAACGCCACCACACCCTCGAGCAATTCTTTCAAGTTCAGCACTACGTACTTCATTATCAATTCCTAATGTTTCAGCATATCCTTTTGCATAACCATAAGCTGTTTTTTCAGCAACTGTAGAAATTGTTCCTGCTCTAAAGACATGATCTTCTCCAAAAATAGTTTTAGTAAATGCATGAGCATTTGCTTGATACGCTCCCGAGAAATTTAAGTCGATATCAGGTACTTTATCCGCATTGAAACCTAAGAAAGTTTCGAACGGAATATTATGTCCTTCACCTTTCATTGGTTTACCACATACAGGGCAAATCTTATCAGGTAAATCATAACCATCAGCAGCAACACCTTCTTCTAAAAATTCACTATGACTACAATGAAGACATAGATAATGTGGTGGTAACGGATTTACTTCTGTAATTCCTGACATTGTTGCAACGAATGAAGATCCTACCGAACCTCTGGAACCTACTAGATAACCATCGTCATTTGATTTTTTTACTAGTAAGTGGGAAATATAATAAATAACCCCAAACCCATGTTTAATGATATTACTTAATTCTTTTTCTAATCTTTTTTCCACAATTTCAGGTAGTTTTTCACCATAAAGTCGATGTGCTGTATCATAACAAATCTTTGTTAAATTTTCATCTGCATTATCAATTGTCGGTGTAAATAATTTATCATGAATTGGTCGAATTTCTTCAACCATATCTGCAATTTTGTTTGTATTTGTTACAACATATTCATATACTTCATCCGCTGGTAGATAATCATAACATTTTAACATTTCATCTGTTGTTCTTAAATATTGAGATGGTGTAAATGCACGTGGATTTTTTCGGTCACATAAAGGATGAGCACGATGTCCAATCCCAATTTTGGGTTGTGATATAAAAACATCTCGATAAATTTTATCCTTTTCATCTAAAAAATGGACATCTCCAGTAGCTACAATAAGTTTATTTAATTTTTTTGCTGCTGTAATAAGACGTTTTATTGAAATAATTAAATTTTCTTCAGATTCAATTTGTCCACGATCAATTAAATGATAGTAATCTTGAAAAGGTTGTATTTCCACATAATCATAAAATTCTAACAATTGTTCCAACTTTTCATCCGAAGAATTCAAAGCTGCTTCAAAAACATCTGAACGATAACAGCTAGTCCCATATAGCAATCCTTTACGATAATATTCCAATCTTTCTTTTGGAATACGAGAACCATCATGGAAATACGTTGTATTTGCTTCAGAAACAATTTTAAACATATTTTTTAAACCTTCTTTGTTTAAAGCAAGTGCTGTCATATGATATGGGAAAACGATTTTATAAGCATCGTCTTTTTGTAATTTATTTAAATCAAGTAAATTATAATTTCCACTTTGCATAATAGAATGTAACATCGTTGTAAATACAGCACCTAAAACTTCAGCATCATAATCAGCTCTATGTGCTACATCATCGTCATAATTTACACGATAAACACGACATACATTTCCTAAACGATAAGATTTCATTGGTTTCATAATAGCTCTTGCTAATGCCAAAGAATCAATAACTGGATTAGTTATAGGTTTTTGATTTAACCTCTTTAAACTTTCATTTAAAAAACCAATGTCAAATTTAGCATTGTGAGCCACTAAAATAGCATCACCAAAGAATTCTAATATTTGTGGTAAAAACTCTTTAATTGTTGGTGCATCAGCAACCATTTCATTTGTAATATTTGTAAGTTGAGAAACACGTGTTCCAATCTTTTTACCAGGATTTACAAAACTTTGTAAGCGATCAATCACTTCACCATTTTTAATTTTAACTGCACCAAATTCTGTAATCCCATCATGGATAACAGAAAAACCAGTTGTTTCCAAGTCAAATGATACATATGTGGCATCTTCAATAGACATATCTTTTTCATTAAAAACAATATTAAAATAAGGTTCTATCATATTTAATTCAACACCATAGATCATCTTAATGCCCACTTTTAAACTAGCTGCTTGAGCTTCAGGAAATGATTGAACGTTTCCATGATCAGTAACTGCAATTGCTTTGTGTCCCCATTTGGCCACTTGATTAATATAATCCGAAACATTGCCTATTCCATCCATTGCTGACATCTTAGAATGTGTATGAAGTTCAACTCTTTTAACTTCCGCAGTGTCTTGCCTTCTTGCTGGTTCTTTAATAACTTCTATTTGACGAGCCATCATAACTGTTTCTCTCGCATAATTATCTAAACGAATTTCTCCTGTTGCTTTGATCCACACTTTACCTTTATCTAGTACTTTAATATCCTCTAAAGTATTAGTTGTATTGTTTTCAAAGCGTTTTACCATAATTGAATCCGTATAGTCAGTGATCCATAATGTTTGAATATGTTTTCCTGCACGTGTTTTGATTAATTCTGTTTTAAAGACATACCCTTGAATCGTACAATTATTTTCCATCGTTTGACTGTTAATTTCAGATAACTTTAAAAAAGTTGCATCACCCTTTGGTTTTCGATAATTATTTTTATAATCTACAGTTGATTTTACTGGTTCCGATTTTTTTATTTCGGACATATCTATTTTCATTGGTTCATAGCTGTCCATTTCTTGTAATAAATTATTTAATTCATCATTATCTTGTTTAACATAAAAACTAAAATCTTTCTCTATTCCAATTTCCACAAAATACTTTTTAATTATTGATTTTAATTGTTGGAATTGTTCCAATTGTATTTCATTTAACAAACCAATTGATATAGTTTGTTTAATTTCAATATCTTCGATTTTCAACGAAGAAAATAATGGTGAAATTTGTTTTAGTTTTTCAATAATATACCCTAAATAAAGTGAAACATCTTTTGAGTCAAAATTAAAATCATCATAACAAATTACAAATTCAGCTGGGTAAGGAAAATCAAGACCATGATCAAGTAAGAGTTGATACTCTGTAAATGGAATCAAATCCTTACTCAATACATAAAATGTATAATGGTTATCATGATGTACAATAACTTTTTTCAATGAAGCATGTGATAAAACATTAACATCTTCGATTATATTCAATTGTTTTAATAGTATTATTAATTTGTTCATATTACACCTCAAAAATCTTACCTATTATAACACAAAAAAAGGCTTAAGCCCTTTTTTTAGAAAAATTTTCCAATATCATTTATAGTTACAAAAATCATTAGGCCAAAAACAAGAATTAGTCCTGCCATTTGTAAAGCATATTTCATTTTTGTTGGAATTTCTCGACGAATAATTTTTTCAACTAATGCAAATAATACTTGACTACCATCTAGTCCTGGAATAGGAAGTAAATTAAACATTCCTATATTTGTTGATAGTAAAGCAGTCAATGACAACAATGTACTAATTGAACCAGATTGTGTAACTTGTGCAGTCACTGTATAAATTCCTACTGGGCCAGAAAGTTGTGAAACAGTATGTGTTAAATCTGTAATAAGTTTTCCTAATGTTGTAAAAATCAATAATGCATATTCTATAAATTGATTAATTCCTTGTCTTATAGCCTCAATAAAAGTCAATTTTTTTGTAGCCGCTGTTATTCCAATGACATAAGACTTAGATTCACTATTGTACTTCCCTTCAACTGTTTTTTCAATATTTTGATTCCCTCTTTTAAGGGAAATTTGCATTGTAACTGTATCTGTATCTAATTGTAAATTTTCATTAGATAAGACAGATTGAATATCTGAAAATGACGCGATGATATGTTCTTCACCATTAATTGTGATTTTATTAATGGTGTCTCCAGCTTGAACTCCAGCATTATAAGCACCATTGTTTTTAACAACACTTCCAATTTCAGAAGTATTTGTTTGTACTTCAACAAACGAATAAATACCTATTAATAAAACAAGGGCAAGTACAAAATTCATAAAAACACCAGCTAACATAATAATGCATTTTTTCCATGTTTTAATTCCTTTTAGAGTTCTTTCATAAGGAACATCTTTCATTAATTCGCTGTCTTCTTGATCAGCTTCACCTGCCATTGCAACATAACCACCAATAGGAAGTGCACGAATTTGATAATCTGTTTCTCCTTTTTTCTTAGAAAAAAGTTTAGGACCCATTCCAATAGAAAATTCAGCACAATAAACACCAAATAATTTAGCAGTTAGAAAATGTCCTAATTCATGGATTAATACAATAGCTCCTAGTATTACAAAAAAGACAAGAATATTTATAATCGTCTGCATGTTTCATTTATCTCCTTTAAAACAAAATCTCTCGCCCATTGATCAATATCTAATAATTGATCAATAGTTGGATCTTTAACCAACTCATGAGCATTCATAGCTTTTTCAACTAATTCCTCTATTTGTAAAAATTCAATTTTTCCTTCTCTAAACAAAAGATTAGCCATTTCATTTGCACCATTTAAAACACATGGTAAGCTTCCACCTGTTTTTCCAGCACGATATGCTAAAGAAAGCGCATGAAATCTATTGAAATCTGGCTTTTTAAAAGTAAGCGAACCAAGTTGTGTTAAATCTAAAGATTTACCATTAACTAGTTTTTTTCTTTGTGGATAAGTTAACGCATACTGAATAGCCAAACGCATATCAGGTGTTCCCATTTGCCCAATGACAGAAGTATCTTCAAACTCTACAGCAGAATGTAAAATACTTTCTGGATGAATCAAGACTTCAATTTGATCATAATCTACATCAAACAACCATTTTGCTTCCATGACCTCTAATCCCTTATTAAATAAAGTAGCACTATCAATCGTAATTTTAGCCCCCATTGACCAGTTAGGATGATTCAACGCTTCTTTAACAGAAACACCTACAAGTTCTTCTCTTGTTTTATCTCTAAAACTTCCGCCACTTGCTGTTAATAAAATACGTTTGATTTTATTCATCTCATTTCCTTGAAGCGATTGGAAAATTGCTGAATGTTCACTATCTACTGGTAATAATTTTACACCATGTTCTTTAACTAATTTTGTAATAATATGTCCTGCAACCACAAGTGTTTCTTTATTAGCTAAAGCAATATCTTTTTTAGATTCAATAGCATGAATTGTTGGTAACAAACCTGCAAACCCTACAATTGCATTTAATACAATATCAACTTGATCAATTGTTGCAATTTCATCTAAACCAGCACTACCAAAAACAAAACGAATATGTGGATATTTTTCTTGAAGATAGTTACAATCCTTTTCATCGATAACACAAACAACTTGTGGATTGATTTTTTGAATTGTTGTTTCAAGTAATACAATATTTTTGCCCGCAGACATCGCAACAACATTAAATTCATCTTGATGATGCAAGCAAACATCAACAGTTTGTTGACCAATAGAACCTGTAACACCTAAAATCGTAATATTTTTCATTATCTATAACCCCACAATCATTAAAAAGAAACTAAAAATCAATACATTAAAAGTTAAACTATCAATACGATCTAAAATTCCGCCATGTCCTGGTAATAATTTTGAATAATCTTTAACTTCAAAATATCTTTTAATGGCACTAAAAATCAAATCTCCTATTTGACTTGTCGTTGTCATTACGATAATTGCTGGTACAATAATCCAATGATGTGCCAATATCCCTGTAAAATATGCAAAAACCAATCCTAAAACACTTCCTAGAACAATTCCCCCAATTGACCCTTCAATTGTTTTTTTAGGAGATAATCTTGGAATCAACTTATGTTTACCAAAAGCCATACCAGCAAAATAAGCTCCTGTATCACTACCAAAAGTTGCAATTGCTAATAACAATAAATATTCCCAACCATAGTCAACTCTTAAAACAAGTAACGCATGTAATCCAGAACAAACAAGAACACCCATCGTAAAAACATAAGCACTTCTTTCAATATTACATTTATCATCAAAAATCATACATGCTAAAATAACCGCTAAATAAACCAAAATAGAATAGCTAGAAATAAGTAATTGATTTCTGTTAAATAAAAATCCTGTAACAAAAAACAAACCAACAATGATATACATATACATTCCAATACGTGGTCTAGAACAAATATGTAACATTTCATAAACACTAAGAGCCATTGCAACCCCTATAACAATTTTATAAAAAATACCCCCAAAAATGACTGCTGGAACTACAATTGCAATCAAGCACAGTGCAGTAATAATTCTTTCTTTCACTATTTTAAACCTCCATATCTACGCTCCCTATTTTGATAAAGCCAAATTGCTTTATGTAATTCTTTTTCATCAAAATCTGGCCAACAAACAGGAGTAAAAATAAACTCTGCATAAGCAAGTTGCCATAACATAAAATTAGATAATCTTTGTTCTCCACTTGTTCTTACCATTAAATCAACATCAGGTAAATTCGCAGACATTAATGTTGAACCAAAATAATTTTCATCAATATCCTCAATATCAAGTTTCCCATCTTTTACATCTTGTGCTATTTTTTTAGTTGAACAAACGATTTCATCTCTACTACCATAAATAAAAGCAAAGCAAAGTTTTAGTCCAGTATTATCCTTTGTTCTTTCTATAGCAGTATTGATAATATCTCTTGTTGCCTTTGGAGCTTTTTCTAAATGCCCAATCATACAAATTTGAACATTATTTTCAATTAATTCTTTTAAATAAAGTTCAAAAAATTTTTTGGGTAATTTAAATATAAATTGTACTTCTTCTTCAGGACGAGAAAAATTTTCTGTAGAAAAAGCATAAACTGTCATTGCTTTAACACCAAGTCTATTAGCCTCTAAAGCAATCTTACGAATTGTCTTTGTCCCTTCGTTATGGCCATAAGTTCTTGGCATCATTCTCTTTTTAGCCCAGCGTCCATTGCCATCCATAATAAAAGCAATATGTGCTGGTATATTATTCATGTCTAATTCATAGTTTTCAATTTGATCATTCATAGAATAATCCTCCTTAAAGTCATGATTGATTATAACATAAAACCATAAAATAAAAAAGCGCCTAATAAGACGCTTCAATAATTATACAGTCATAATATCTTTTTCTTTTACTTTACCAATTTCATCAACTTCTTTGACAAATTTATCAGTTAATTTTTGAACACGATTTTGACCGTCTTTAATTTCATCTTCACTACCATCGCATTTTTTAATTTCATCATTAGCATCACGACGAATATTTCTTATAGCAACTTTAGCATGTTCAGCGAATTTCCAAACATTTTTTGCATATTCTTTACGTCTTTCTTCTGTTAATGCTGGTACAGTAATACGAATAATTTCTCCATCATTTTGAGGAGTTAAACCTAAATCAGCTTCATAAATTCCATGTTCGATATCTTTTAAAGCAGATTTATCATAAGGTTTAATTACTAATTGTCTACCTTCTACAACAGAAACACCAGCCATTTGATTAATTGGTGTTGGTGATCCGTAATAGTTGACCATTACACGGTCTAACATTGCAGGAGTAGCTCTTCCAGTTCTAACTGTTGCTAAATCTCTTTGGTAAGCTTCGATTGCTTTTTGCATTCTATCACTTGCATCATCTAAGATCATATTTATCATATTATTTCCCTCCAGAGATAGTTGTTCCTATTTTTTGTCCATCACAAGCTTTGGCAATATTACCATCTTCTTGCATATTAAATACACATAAATCAATATCGTTATCTTTACATAATGTAATAGCTGTTTGATCCATTACTTTTAAATCTTTTGCTAAAACATCACTATATGAAATTTCATCAAATTTTACTGCAGATTCATCTAATTTAGGATCAGCAGAATAAACACCATCGACCCCATTTTTAGCCATTAAAATAACATCAGCATTGATTTCAGCGGCTCTTAATGCAGCTGTTGTATCAGTTGTAAAATATGGGCTTCCAGTTCCAGCACCAAAAATAACGATTCTACCTTTTTCTAAATGTCTAACAGCACGTCTTCTAATGTATGGTTCTGCAATTTGTCTCATTTCAATTGCTGAAAGTAAACGTGTTTGAACTCCTAGTTGCTCTAAAGCATTTTGAACAGCTAAACCATTCATTACTGTTGCTAACATTCCCATATAATCAGCAGAAGAACGTTCCATACCCATTTGTGCACCAGTAACACCACGCCAAATATTACCACCACCACAAACGATGGCAATTTCAACACCTAAATCTTTAGCTTCTTTGATTTGTCTTGCAATATCGGCTACAGTATTAGCGTTTATACCAAAATGATCGTCACCGGCTAATGCTTCACCACTTAATTTTAATAAAACTCTTTTATATTTCATAAAATGTTCTCCTTTTTTAAAAAAAGGACACACTTGTAGTGTCCTTAAAAATTATTGTTTCATTTGTGCAGCTACTTCTTCAGCAAAGTTTTCTTCTTTCTTTTCGATACCTTCACCAACTTGGAAACGAGCCATTTCTAACACTTTAGCCTTTCCTAAGTATTTAGCAACTGATTCTTTTGGTGTTTTAATGAATTCTTGATCTAATAAACACCATTCAGAGAATACTTTATTTAATTTTCCACGTTTGATACCTTCTAATACTTTTTCAGGTTTGTTAGCTAATTTAGGATCATTAGCCATGATTTCTGTTTGAACTGCATCTTCTCTATCTTTTTCAACTTGTGGAATTTCATCTTGTGAGATATATTTTGGATTGATAGCAGCAACATGCATAGCAATGTCTCTTGCTTTTTCTTCATCACCGTCAGCTAATTTAACGATTGATACCATTTTTCCACCCATATGTGAATAAGCACCAAATACTTCATCATCATTTTTAGTGAAAGTTTTAATTCTTCTTAAAGATAATTTTTCACCAATTTTTCCAGATGCTTCTGCAATTGTAGTTTCAATAGTTTTTCCATCAACTTCAATTGCTTTTGCAGCTTCTAAATCAGCAGGGTTATTTGCAGCAACTGCTTCACATACATTATTTACTAATGCAACGAATTCAGCATTTTTTGCTACGAAGTCAGTTTCAGAGTTAACTTCAACCATAGCAGCTACATTTCCGTTAATAGCGAAAGCAGATAACCCTTCAGCAGCGATTCTATCAGCTTTTTTAGCAGATTTTGCGATTCCTTTTTCTCTTAACCAGTCGAATGATGCTTCGATGTCACCATCACATGCTTCTAATGCTTTTTTACAATCCATCATTCCAGCACCAGTTTTTTCACGTAATTCTTTTACTAATTTTGCACTAATTGCCATTTTCTTTTCCTCCATGAATTTTATTTTATTAAAAAGGGAAAGCTTTGCTTTCCCATCACAACATATTTATGATTTCCAGCCTTGAGATTATTCTTGAGTTGGTCTAGATTCTCTTCTTTGAGCTGGTCTACCAGCTTTATTTCTTGGCCCTCTTCTGTTGTTGTTTTCTACAGAAGATACAGCATCATTCATAGTAACTTCTTTTTCATCTTCATCTTTAACATAAGCAACAGTTAATGGTTCACTTTTAGCTTCACAAATTGCATCTGCCATAGCAGCAACAATTAATTTAACAGCTCTAATAGCATCATCATTTGCTGGGATTACATAATCAACTTCATCAGGATCACAGTTAGTATCAACAATACCAAATACAGGGATTCCTAAGATTCTTGCTTCAGCAACAGCGTTGTGTTCAGCTTTAGGATCTACAACGAATAAAGCACTTGGTAATCTTCTCATTTCTTTAATACCACCTAAGTTCTTTTCTAACTTAGCAGCTTCTTTTTTTAGTAAGATAACTTCTTTTTTAGGTAATAAATCAAAAGTACCATCTTTTTCCATTTTTTCTAATTCAACTAATCTTCTAATTCTTTTTTGGATTGTTTTGAAGTTAGTTAAAGTTCCACCTAACCAACGTGAGTTAACATAGAAACTTCCAGAACGGATTGCTTCTTCTTTAACAGCTTCTTGAGCTTGTTTTTTAGTTCCTACAAATAAAACTTTTCCACCTTTTTCGGCAATTTCATTCATTGCTTTATAAGCTTCATCGATTTTTTTAGATGATTTTTGTAAATCAATAATGTAAATTCCGTTTCTTGATGTAAAAATGTATGGAGCCATTTTAGGATTCCATCTTTTTGTTTGATGTCCGAAATGAACACCTACTTCTAATAATTTTTTCATTGAAATTACTGACATGTGTAATTTCCTCCTTTTCGTTTTTTTCCTCCATTATTTCAAACATTTACCACCATTAGGCACTAGATAAATGAATTCATAATGTGTGTATTTTTTAATACCTGAAACATAATAGCATAAGATTTAAAACAAAACAACCCTTTTTTATGCTTTATTTCGAGGATGTGCTTTTAAATAAACATTTTTCAAATGTTCTTTTGTAACATGGGTATAAATTTGTGTTGTCGAAAGGTTTTCATGACCCAATAATTCCTGTACAGTTCTTATATCTGCTCCCGCATTCAATAAATGTGTGGCAAAAGAATGTCTGAAAGTATGTGGATGTATTTTCTTGGTTGCATCATATTCTCTTCCAATACGCTTTACAATATCCTGTATTCCTCTATTGGTCATTTGTTCTCCTCTTTTATTAACAAAAACATATGGATGATCTTCTGAATTTACAAGTTTTCCCCTTACTTCTTCTATATATTTTAATAACCATTCACTAGCAAATTCATGGAAAGGAACATAACGGTCTTTGTTCCCTTTACCATGAATCAATAAAACTCGATTGTGAAAATCTATACAATCCAAGGTTAAATTTACTACTTCAGAACATCTTAACCCAGAAGCATACATGATTTCTAGCATCGCTTTATTACGAATTCCTAAATCATCTTGTGTATCAATACCATCCAATAAATCCATCATTTCTTCAGGAAACAAAAAATCAGGATTACGCTTTGCGGTTTTAATATTTTCAACAAGAATCATTGGATTATTTTCAGCCAATTCTTCTTTTACTAAATATTTATAAAATGATCTTAAACAACTGATTCGATTATTAATTGAACTCTTTGACAATTTTTTTTCATTTAAATAAGTTAAATATCCTCTTATATTTGTATACTTGACATCGTTAAAGTGAGAAATACTTTCACTTTTTAAAAAATCAATAAATTCATTTAAACTTCGTTGATAAGATTCAACTGTATTGATTGAGTAATGTTTTTGAAATTGAAGATATTTTATAAATTCTTCTTTATCTTGATTATAACTCATTGATAAATTGATCCATTACTTCTATTGCTCTGTTAGCATAAGCTTCTTTTCTTAGTTTCTTTTTAACGCGTACAGGTAAATCTGGTAGAATTCCAAAATTAGCTTTCATTGGTTGGAAATTACTTTCATCACAATGCGTAATATAATATGCAAGTGCCCCCATGATTGTTTCTTGTGGAAAAATAACAGGTTCTTGTTTATTTAAATAACGAACCATGTTCATTCCGGCAACGATTCCACTTTGAGCTGATTCAACATATCCTTCAACTCCTGTCATTTGTCCAGCAAAATAAATTCCAGAATGATTTTTTAAACTGTAATCTTGATTTAAAAATTTTGGAGAACAAATAAACGAATTTCGATGCATGACACCGTATCTTACAAATGTTGCATTTTCTAATCCCGGAATTAAATGAATAATTCTTCTTTGTTCAGGCCATGTAAGATGTGTTTGAAAACCAACAATATTATATAAACTAGCTTGTACGTTATCTTGTCTTAACTGTACGACCGCATATGGTTTTGTGCCATCAGGTTTTGTTAACCCAACCGGTTTCATAGGCCCAAACAATAAAGTTTGTTTTCCTCTTCTTGCCATTTCTTCAAAAGGCATACATCCTTCAAAAAATTTTTCTTCAAAATCTTTTGGTTTAACAACCTCTGCTTCCATTAATTCATCATAAAATACGTTAAATTGCTCCTCATTCATTGGACAATTTATATATTCATTTTCTCCTTTGTCATATCTTGATTTATAATAAGCAATATTAAAATCAATACTATCTTTTTCAACAATTGGAGCCGCCGCATCAAAAAAATAAAAATATTCTTCTCCTAATAATTCTTTGATTTTCGTAGACAAAGCATCACTTGTTAAAGGTCCACTTGCAATAATTGTTGGTGCTTGGGGAATTTCTGTAACTTCTTCATGAACCACTTCGATATTTGGATGATTTGTTATAAACTCAGTAACATCCGCAGAAAACTTTTCACGATCCACTGCAAGTGCTCCACCAGCAGGAACACTATTTTTTCTAGCAAATCGAATAATAACACTATCTAGTTTTTCCATTTCATTTTTTAATACACCTACGGCATTATTGAAATTATCTCCTCTTAACGAATTAGAACAAACAAGTTCAGCAAATGATGATGTATGATGTGCCGGTGTCATTTTAACAGGTCTCATTTCATATAACTTTACTTTAATATTATTTTTTGCTAATTGATAAGCCGCCTCAACTCCAGCAAGACCAGCTCCAATTACATTGACTATTTTTTCATTTTCCATATTTTCTCCTTTTTAAAAAAGTAGAACAAATGTTCTACTTAATAATTGTTTTACATTTTGGATAATTTGAACAAGCTTTAAATTCTCCCCAACGTCCCTTTTTAATAACCACTGGAGAACCACAGTTAGGACAAACTTCATCTGTCATAACAGGTTCTGCTTTCTTTTTAGAATTCTTAATATATTTACATTGTGGATAATTTGAACATGCTTCAAATTTACCATATCTTCCGGTTTTAAAAACCATTGGGCTTCCACACTTAGGACAGTTTTCTCCTGTAAATTCAGGTTCAACTTTTTCCTTTTTGATGTATTTACATTCAGGATAATTTTCACAAGCTATAAATTTACCATAACGCCCATGTCTTTCAACAAGATCATGTCCACATTCAGGACATTTCTCTCCTGTTTTTTTAGGTGAAATGACTTCCATTTTTTCATTTGCTTCATCCAATAAAGGTTGGAATTTTTTAATAAATGTATCTATAGCATCAAAATAATCATCTTGTCCTTCTGCAATATCATCTAGTTCTTTTTCCATTTGTGCAGTATATTCGACATTAATAATATCATTAAAAAATTGTGTTAGTCGATCACTTGTTAAAATTCCACTTTCAGTAGGTTTAAATGTTTTATCAACAAGTTCCACATACCCTCTAGTTTGAATCGTATCAATAATCATCGCATAAGTACTTGGTCTACCAATTCCAAGTTCTTCCATTTCTTTAATTAGTTTTGCTTCACTATAACGAGCAGGTGGTTTTGTAAAATGTTGTGTTTTTTCAATATTTTGACTTTCTAAAATTTCTTGTTCAGTTAATTCAGGTAAAATTTCATCTTTTTGTTTTTCATATGGGCTATATAAACGTAAATAACCATCAAATTTTAATACTGAACCACTTGCGTTAAAATAATAGTTATTATTTTCTAATACTACACTTGTTGCATCAAAACGAGATGGTGCCATTAATGACGCCAATGCTCTGGCATAAATTAAAGAATACAATTTAAATTCATCCGCACTTAAATATTCTTTAACAGACTCAGGTGTACGCATTGCACTTGTTGGACGAATTCCTTCGTGAGCATCTTGTACATTTTCTTTCTTTTTACTTACTTTTACTTTTCCAACATAATTTTGACCATATTTTTCTTTAATATATTCTGTAGCACTTTCTACAAATAAATCTGACAATCTTGTCGAATCTGTACGCATATAAGTAATAAGCCCTACTGTTTCATCTTCTAAAGCAATTCCTTCATATAGCTTTTGAGCAATCATCATTGTCTTTCTTGCTTTAAAGCCTAATTTAGAAGACGCTTCTTGTTGTAATGTTGAAGTAATAAATGGTGGTTTTGATTCTCTTTTCTTACTTGATTTTTTTACACTATCAATAACAAATTCTTTAGAAAGTGCATTAAAGATTTCCAAAGCTTCTTGTTCATTTGAAATTTTTAACTTCTTTGTTCCTTTTTTATTAAGTTCACCTGTAAATTCAATTTCATCTTTTTCAAATTGTGCTTTGATTTTCCAGTATTCTTCTGGAACAAAGGCTTCGATTTCACGTTCTTTTTCAACAATTAATCTTAAAGCAACCGATTGAACTCGACCAGCTGATTTAGATTTAATTTTTCTTTGTAATAATTTAGATAATTTAAATCCAATAATTCTATCCAATACTCTTCTTGTTTCTTGAGATTTTACAAGATTTTGATCAATTTTACGAGGATGATTCAATGCATCAACAACTGCATCTTTTGTTACCTCATTAAAAACAATACGATTATCATCATCCATATCTAAACCTAAAACATCTGCTAAATGCCATGAAATTGCTTCCCCTTCACGGTCAGGGTCGGTAGCAAGATAAACTGTTTTTGCCTCTTTAACAGCTGCTTTCAATTCCTTAACGACATCTTTTTTATCCTTAGAAATAACATATTTTGGCTTATAATGATCTTCTTGATCAATCCCTAGCCCTTCTTTACCAGATGTTGATAAATCTCTAATATGCCCTTTAGAAGAAGTCACATGATATTCCTTCCCTAAATAATTTTCTATTGTTTTTGATTTAGAAGGAGATTCCACAATGACTAATTTATCATACATAATATAACCCCCTTATCGCAAAAACTATTATTATTGTTTTTTTTCACTTTGTCAACTCCATTTCATTAATCTTCAATAATATCATTTACAGTCAATACTAACTTGGCCCCTTGTTGAATCAATAAATTACACCCCATTGGATCCCCAATTCTTGATGGAATACAATAGATATCTTTTCCTTGATCTAATGCATATCCTACAGTAATCATTGTTCCTGAACGTCTTTCAGCTTCTGTAACAACTACAGATTCACTTAAGCCAGCAATTAACCGATTCCTACTTGGAAAATCCTTAGCCTGTGGTACATAATCACCTGGTTTTTCACTAATAATAAGATGATTACTTTTTAATTGAGCATATAAATCTTGATTTCTTTTTGGATAACAATAATTAATTCCACTTCCCAATACTGCAACTGTTTTCCCTTTGTTTTTTAATGCACTTCTATGAGCGAGAGTATCAATTCCTAATGCCATACCACTTACAATCGTATATTCATTTTTTACTAAATCACATACAATTTTATCCGTAATATTTGATCCATATTCACTAGGAACACGTTTACCAATAACACCTATGCATTTACCATTTAAAATATTCAAATTTCCATGATAAAACAATACAAATGGTGGACAAGATATTTCTTTTAAAGTATCTGGATAATCACTTGAAATAATCGTTGTATATTTTGAATTTACTTTAGCAACTGCTTCCCTCCTTTCTTCTTGAGAAACTTTCTCTTTTGCTTGCAATGCTTTTAAAATACTTTGAAAATCACCTTGATACTTCAAAGCAAAAAATAGTAAGATTTCTTCCATATTTATCACCTCACTATTTATATAGACATTTAAATTTGCTTTTTCTTCTTTTTTTTATAAAAAAAGAACTAAATATCTAAATTTAAAGATATTTGTTCTTTCATTACTTCTTGTACTGGTTTAAAAGATTTCCTATGAATAGGGCATGGACCATATTTTCTAAGTGCCTCTTTATGGGCCTTGGTGACATAGCCCTTATGTTTTTCAAAACCATATTGTGGATATTTTTTTGCATAATCTATCATCAAATGATCTCTTGTTACCTTAGCTAATATACTTGCTGCTGCAATAGACATAGAAAGGGTATCTCCTTTAATAATAGATAAATGTTCAATATCATGTAAAGGCATCGCATCTGTTAAAGCAAACATTTTTTCTTTCTTTAAAATTTGACAACATTTTTCCATTCCTTTTTGACTTGCGCTATATACATTTAATTGATCAACATCTTCAACAGAAATAACTTCAATGTGATAGGCTAATGCATTTTCTATAATTATTTGATACATCGCCTCTCTTTTTTTTGCTGTTAATTGTTTTGAATCAAAAATACGTTCATCATAAAACCCTTTAGGAAAAATGACTCCTGCAACAACTAATTCGCCAGCCATTGGTCCTCTTCCAGCTTCATCAAGACCAATAATATAATCATAACCTAAATCATAATATCTATTTTCATATTCCAATAAATTACTCATTTGGAAGCTCCCATGTTATTTTTGTAATAACACCATCAAATAAATCAGTAAAAAACATATCCATGACACGCTCATAATCAGTAATCCCTCTTACTGGTTTTATTTTTTTATTAAATGCGATATCATCATAACATTTTTCAACCCAATCACTTTGTAAATCAACAGCTATTTGATAACGATTTTCTAAAGTTCCAGGGTAATTTTTAACTAAATATTCAACTGCATAAATAAATAAATCTTCCCTTGGTAATATTTGCTGTTTAATAGAGCCAATAAGAGCAATATTTCTAGCAATATCCTCACTTTCGAATTTAGGCCATAAAACACCCGGTGTATCAAATAATTCAAAATCTTTATCTACCTTAATAATTTGTTGAGCTTTCGTTACACCTGGTTTATTCCCCGTAATAGTTGCTTTTCTTTTTGCTAAGCGATTGATGAAAGTAGATTTTCCAACATTAGGAATACCTAAAACCATTGCTCGCATTGCACGAGGTTTTAATCCCTTCTTTGCTTCTCGTGCCATTTTATCTTTCAAAATTTCTTTGCAAACTTGTATGATCTTTTTATATTCATTAAATTGCTTAAGATTAACACTTATAGCATAATAACCTTTACTTTTATAAAAATCTATCCATTTTTGTGTTAGTTTATCATCTGCTAAATCTTCTTTTGTCATTACAATTAATCTTGGCTTATTATTAACAACACTATTAAATAATGGATTTTTACTTGAATATGGAGCTCTAGCATCCACCAATTCAACAACAATATCTATTAATTTTATTTTATCAGCGATTTCTCTTTTTGCCTTAGCCATATGGCCAGGAAACCATTGTATTTGTGCCATATTAGTTCATTCCTTTCATATGATTAAAAGGAAATAGTATAATTCCTTTTTTTGATAAAACATTTTCAATTTTAAAACATCCTAATTCTCTTGAATCAAGTGAATTTACTCTATTATCACCTAAAACGAAAATTTCATTTTCACCAACTGAAATTTCAAAATCATCAGTAAAATAAGAAATATTATATCGACTCTTTACATCTTTTATATGTGATTTATTAAGATAATTTTCTTTAATATACTTTCCATTAACATACAAACAATCATTTTTGTAAACAATTTTTTCTCCAGGTAACCCTATAACTCTTTTAATAATTACATTGTCTAATTGTTTACAGTCTATTGTGACAATATCAAATCTTTTAATTTGTTTTGAATTCAAATTAAGCCGAGACATAAAGGCAAGATCTCCGTCATGTAATGTTGGATACATTGAAGAACCATCAACTTTGACCGGCATAATTATGCCTTTAAAAACAAAAACAATTGCTAAACAAACAACAATAAATTCTAATATTGCCATCATTGTTTTTTTACTATATTTCATAGACATCACCTATCTTTATCTTATAGACGTGTTCTATTATACAACAATTAATGGTAGAAAAAAAGAAATGGTTACCCATTTCTTATTTTCTAATTTCTTTGATTCTAGCAGCTTTACCAGATAAACCACGTAAGTAATTTAATTTAGCTCTACGTACTTTACCAACTTTAGCAACTTCGATTCTATCGATGATTGGTGAATGAACTGGGAAAGTTCTTTCTACACCAACTTGGTAAGAAATTTTTCTAACTGTGAAAGTTTCAGCAATTCCTTTACCTTGTCTTGCGATACAAACCCCTTCAAATAATTGGATACGGTATTTATTACCTTCTTTAATTTTTACATAAACTTTTAAAGTGTCTCCAGCTTTGAAAACAGGGATATCAGATTTTAATTGTTTTTTAGTAATTTGTTCTACTAATGTTAAATTCATCTTTCTTCTCCTTTTCATTTATAGTCTTGTATGTTCATTCGATTAACCAGCGGAACATATGCAGTCACATTGACCTATGCTATTATAACATCGTTCGAAAAAATATCAACTCTTTTTTTTAATTTTTGTCAACATATTTGCCGATTCTTCGTCAAATTCATAATTTTCTAATAAATCTGGTCTCTTTAAATAGGTTTTCTTTAGAGATTGGTATTTTCTCCATTTACGAATATTTTCATGATGACCAGAGACCAATACGTCAGGCACTCTATTTCCATCATATTCTATTGGTCTTGTATATTGTGGGTATTCTAATAATCCATCTGCAAATGAATCATCTTCATGGCTTTCTTGACGAATAGCTCCTTCAAGTAATCTTATTACCGCATCACAAGTAACCATACTTCCTAGTTCACCACCAGTTAGTACATAATCACCAATAGACAATTCTAAATCAACATAATCACGAATTCTTTCATCAAATCCTTCATAATGCCCACAAATAATAATAAGATGCTTTTCTAATGAAAGCTTTTGTGCTACTTGATGCTTTAAAGTAATCCCTTGAGGAGACATTAAAATAACAAGTGAATCATCCGTTGTTAATGTTTTTAAGCAATCAATGATTGGTTGACACATCAACACCATTCCCTGTCCTCCTCCATAAGGATAATCATCTACATGTTTATGCTTATCTTGAGTGAATTCTCTAAAATTATGAATCTTAATATCAACAACTTCTTTATCTATAGCTCTTTTGATAATTGAGGTATTTAAAAAGCCTTCAAACATTTCTGGAAATAGTGATAAAATATCAATCTTCATCATACATTCCCTTAATCAAATGAACAAATATTTTTTTATTTTCAATATCTTCATTTTCAATAAATGCATCAACATATGGAATAGCAATCTTTTTATTTGCTGTTTGTACAGTTAAAACATCATGTGCACCATTAAAATAAACAGATTCTACTTTTCCAATTTCTTGATCATTATTAATGATCTGACAACCAATTAAATCATCGTAAAAATATTCATCATCATCTAATTCAACATCTTCTTTTAAACCATAAACATTATAACCAACATATTTTTCTACTAGATTAATATCTTGTAATCCCTCAAAACTGATTAAATAATTTCCTTTATGAACTCTTACAGTTTTGATGATAAAAGGGTCTACAATTTCATTTAAGTAAAGCTTATGTCCCACAACAAATCTTTGATCATTGAAATCACTAAAAGAACGTATTTTAAGTTCTCCTTTAAGTGCATGCGTTCCAACAATTTTTCCAATTTTTAATTTTTCCATATAACCTCCAAAAAAAATAGATGTGTTTTACACATCTATTCATATGATTCGAATTTAATATCTAATTTTTTATCAGAAAGACGTCCTGCAACAGACATTAATTGACGAATAGAATTAGCCATAACACCTTTACGACCGATTAATTTTGCAATGTCATTTTTTGCTGAATAAACATGTAAAACAACAACATTCTCATCTAAAGAAGGCATTTGTCTTACTTCTAAATGTTCTTTATCCTCAACTAATTCAATCGCTATATCTTTTAGTGTTTTTACATAATCCATAATTATTTACCTTGTTTTGAATCAGCAAATTTTTTCATGATACCTTGTTTAGATAATAAGTTTCTAACTGTATCAGATGGTTGAGCACCATTGTTTAACCATTTTAAGATTTCTTCTTCTTTTAAGTTAACTTGAGCTGGATTAGTACATGGATTATATGTACCTAATAATTCAATAAATCTACCATCTCTTGGTGATCTTGAATCAGCTGCTACGATTCTATAGAAAGGTCTTTTTTTAGCACCCATTCTTGTCATTCTTAATTTTACTGCCATTTATATTTCCTCCTTGTTTTCTTATTGCTTGTATAATTTAACATAGATAGAAACAGGTGTCAAGCATTTTTGCTTGACACCTTTCATTATTTTTTCTTTTTCTTTTTATGACGTACTTTTTTACGATTTGGACCACCTACAAAGTGACCTCCTCCCATTTTTGGAAGTCCTGTTGCCATATCCATATTTGACATTTGTTTCATCATTTGTTTAGATTGTTCAAATTGTTTTAATAATCTATTAATAGCTGCTAAATCTTTACCACATCCTTTAGCAATACGTTGTTTCCTAGATAATGTAATAATACTTGGATCACGACGTTCTTCTAAAGTCATAGAATAAATAATAGACTCTGTTTCTTTCATTCTCTTATCTGTTGTTTCATCGTTTAAATTAGGCATAGATGGCATACCAGGAATCATTTTCAAAATTCCTGAAAGTGGACCTAACTTCTTTAATTGATGCATTTGATCAAGCATATCATCCAATCCAAAACGTCCAGATTGCATTTTTTTCATAGCTTTCATTGTTTCTTTTTCATCATAGACATCTTGAACTTTTTCAACTAAAGAGACTACATCACCCATTCCTAAGATACGATCTGCCATACGATCTGGGTAGAATAAATCAATAGCATCTAATTTTTCACCTGTACCAATAAATTTAATTGGAACATGCGTAATATGTCTAATAGAAAGTGCTCCCCCACCACGAGAATCACCATCTAATTTAGTAAGCACAGCTCCTGTAATACTTAATTTTTCATTAAATGAAGCAGCTACATTGACAATATCTTGACCTGTCAATGAATCTACAACAAGTAAAATTTCATCAGGTTTTGCAATTTCTTTAACATTTGCTAGTTCTTGCATTAAAGGTTCATCAATGTGCAAACGTCCTGCCGTATCAATAATAATAACATCATTATTATTTAAAGCCGCATAATTCATAGCACCTTTAACAATATTTTCAGCACTTTCAGATGTTCCTTTTTCATAAACAGGCACATCTAATTGCTTTCCTAACGTTACCAATTGATCAACGGCTGCTGGACGATAAATATCTCCTGCAACCAATAATGGTTTTTTAGCATATTTTGTCTTAATTAATTTAGCAATTTTCCCAGAAGTTGTTGTTTTCCCAGAACCTTGTAACCCTACCATCATAATAACTGTTGGTTTTTTACTAAAATCAACTTCTGAAACCTCATCACCTAATAAATGTACTAATTCATCATGTACAATTTTAACTAAAACTTGTCCAGGTTTTAATGAACCTACGACATCTGCACCAATTGCTTTTTCTTTTGTTGATGCAATGAACTCTTTTACAACTTGATAGTTGACATCAGCTTCAAGTAAAGCAAGTCGAATTTCTGTCAACATCTCTTCCATATTACTTTCAGTCAACTGACCTTGTCCAGATACCTTTTTTAAAGTTGACTGCAATCTTTCAGATAACGAATCAAACGCCATATATACCTCCTATAAATCTCTTAACATTTGTAAATGTTCATCAATATTTTTATGTTCTTCTTTTATATCTTTTTCTAAATCATCTATAATTTCAAGTCTTTTTTGATGTTTTTCTAATAAATTTAATTTTTCTTCATAATTTTCTAAATGTAAACAAGCTTTTTTTAAATTGTCAAAAACTGCATTTTTAGAAACATTTTTAATCAAAGATATCTCTGACAAAGACAAATCCTCATGATAATACAAATCTAAATACTCTCTTTGCTTTTCAGTTAATAAATCTTCATATAAATCCATCAAAAGATTTACTCTTTGCTTTTTTTCTAAACTATTTTCCATTATGCTTCCTCAACTAACCCCTTACATAATCCATAAATATATTGTTCTAAGTCAAATTCTTGTAAATCATCAACTTGTTCACCTAAACCAATAAATTTTACAGGAATATTTAATTGATCTTTAATAGATAAAACAATTCCACCTTTAGCAGTACCATCCATTTTTGTAAGAACAATCCCTGTAATATCAGTAATCTTAGAAAATTCAATAGCTTGTGAAACACCATTTTGTCCTGTTGTTGCATCTACAACAAGAAGTGTTTCATGTGGTCCTTCAGGAACAACACGCTTAATAATACGATTCATTTTTTCCAATTCGTTCATTAAATTCACTTTATTTTGTAAACGACCTGCTGTATCACAAATTAAAACATCCGCTCCTGTTTCTTTAGCTTTATTTAAAGCATCAAAAACAACGGCCGAAGGATCTCCTCCTTCTTTTCCTTTAACGATATCCACACCAACTCTTTCTGCCCAAACTGCCAACTGATCAATTGCTCCTGCTCTAAATGTATCACCCGCAGCAACAACGACTTTTTTACCTTCATCATGAACAATACGATGAGCAAGTTTCCCAATCGTTGTTGTTTTTCCAGCACCATTGACACCAACCATTAAAATAACAGTTAACCCTTCTGCTGCGTAATTGATTTTAGTTGACATAACACTTTCATTAGCATAAATAACGAACATTTTATCAACAATAATATCATTAATTTCTCTTGGATCAGTTATATTTCTGATTCTTACTTCTGTTTTAATTTCAGATACAATCTTCATGACCATCGAAACACCAACATCAGCCATAATTAAAATATTTTCTAATTCTTCAAAATACTCATCATTGATTTCTCTAAATCGGGCAGCTAATTCATTAATACGATCTGAAAATGTTTCAGAAGATTTATCTAAACCAACAACATATTTTTCATTTTGCTTAGTTGACTTTCCAACTAATTTTTCTTTTATTTGTGTAAAAAATCCCATCTAAATACCTCCCTTACGATTTTCATTAGAAAAATCTATTGCCTCTTCAAGTTTGACACTTACAAGTTTTGTAACACCTTTTTGTTGCATCGTCGCACCATATAACAAATCACATTCTTCCATCGTTCCCTCACGATGTGTTACTACAATAAATTGTGTTTGTTTAGAAAATTCTCTTAAGAATTTTGCAAATCTTTCAACATTAGCCATATCCAATGCTGCTTCAACTTCATCTAAGATACACATTGGCACAGGTCTTACTTTTAAAATAGCAAATAAACATGAAATTGCAATCAACGCTTTTTCTCCACCAGAAAATAATGTAATATTCGACACAGCTTTTCCTGGTGGTTGTACATCTATATCAATTCCCGTTTCTAAAATATTATCTGGATCAGTATATTTGATTTGTGCTCTTCCCCCACCAAATAATTCTCTAAAAACATTATTAAATTCTTTATTGATCTTTTCAAATGTTGTTGAAAATTTCTCAATCATAATTTGATCCATTTCATCAATTGCCTGTACTATTTTATCCTGAGCTTGTATTAAGTCAAGTCGTTGACTATTCATATTTTCGTAACGCGATGAAACTTCTTTATATTCTTCGATAGCATCAATATTAACATGACCAAGTGCTACTATTTCATTTCTAAGTGTAGCAACCTCTCCTCTAGCAAATTCAATATCTACTTCATCATGATAATTTTCACTTGCATACTCATAAGTCATGGAATATTCATTAGATAATCGACTTAAATAATTATTTAATGATCCTTCATATTTAGTAGATAAAATAGCTTTTTCATTAATTTGTCCTTGAATGTCTTTAAGCATCTTTCTTAAATCTTTCAATTTTGATTCTAATTGCTCATTTTCATTAACATAGGACATTCTTAATTCTCTTTTTGATTTTATTTTTTCTGTTAATTCATCTCGATGCTTGATGGCTTCATTTAATTGTAAAACAAGTTGATTATCAATTTTACCACTTTTAAACTCATCCAATTCAACGCTTTGATGTGATAAACTTTCATATTCACCTTTAGCAACTACAAGTTCTTCCTTTTTTCCTTGAACAACAACTTCTAACTTAGCATATGACATTTGTTTTTGTAGAAGTGTATGTGCCAATTCTTTAGCATCGTTTTCAAGTTTAAGTAATTCATTCTTTTCACGTACAAGTTTTTGTTCTAATTCATCCAATTTTTCTTTAACTTTTTCTAATTCTCTTTTTTGAAGAATGGATGATTGTTGACGATTAACTGTTCCACCTGTAAGTGAACCTCCAACATTGATAATATTTCCATCCAAAGTAACAACTTTATATCGAGCATATGTTGCCTTTGATATTTCATAAGCATGATCAATATCATCAGCTAAAATAACATTTCCCAATTGATTCAAAATAACATTATCTATATTTTTAGAACTTGAAACAAAATCACTTAATACACCTAAATAACCTTCTAAAGCTGGACATAAAATAGCATGTTCTTCTCTTAAAGAACGTGGTTCCATATCCGCTAAAGGTAAAAAAGTAGCACGTCCTGCCTTATTATCTTTTAAAAACTTAATTGCTAATCTAGCTTGTAAATTATCTTTCGTAACAATAAATTGCAAAGCACTTCCTAAAGCAACAGAAACCGCTAAATCATACTTCGAATCATTTTCTAGTAAATCTCCAAAAACACCAATAATATCCGGATTATCATGAGCAAGTTCCATAATAGCCTTGACACCATGATGATAATTGGATTTATTCTCTACTAAATCCACCAATATTTCTTGTCTATTTTTATTTTTCGTAATTTCTTGATTAAGATCATTAATAGATTGATGTTTATGATTGATTTTGGATGTTAAAACCGTTTGTTCTTGAGATAAATCTTCAAGAGATTTTTCTGTTGTTTTTAATCGTTCAACACGGTCATTATATTCTTCAATCAAATCCGTCAAAATAGCTTTTAAGTTATCTAATTTCTTCTTTATATCATCACTGTTTTGAGACTGTAAAGCATGTTTTCTTTTTTGATCAACCTCTATTTTACTTGTTTCTAGTCTTGAAACTTCAGACATCGATTCTAATAATTGACTTTGTAGAGAGTTTATTTCATTATCTAAAACAAACATTTTCTTTTTTATCTCATCATCAGCACTTTCTTTCAATAAAATTTCTGCATCTAATGAACTGTGTCGTTCATTAAGGTCTTTTAATTGTAAAGATAGCGTATCTAGTTGATGTTTTAATTCCGAAACTTCATGAACAAGTACATTTACTTCGATTGAAGTAAGTTTTTCCTTCAACGTTAAAAATACTTCTGCTTTTTCTTTTTGTTTTTTTAATGGTGCTATTTGTTTTTCTAATTCATAAACAATATCTTTTATACGATTTAAATTATCCGTTGTTCTCTCTAATTTTCTAATAGCCTCAATTTTTCTTTTTTTATATTTAGAAACTCCTGCAGCTTCTTCAAAAATAACTCGTCTTTCTTCAGGACGACTATCAGCAAAATTAGAAATATTTCCTTGAGAAATAATAGAAAGCGAATCTCTTCCAAGTCCCGTATCTAAAAGCAGATCTGTAATATCTTTTAAACGACATTGTTGCCGATTTAAAAGATATTCAGCCTCATTTCCTTGTCGATAAAGACGTCTAGTAATTTCAACTTCATTATAGTCATAATTGAGCATACGATCACTATTATCAAATATTAAAGTAACTTCAGCTAAATTTTGTGCCCGACGATCTTGAGAACCAGCAAAAATAACATCTGCCATATTACTTCCACGTAAAGATTTTACAGATTGTTCACCTAATACCCATCTAACTGCATCCGAAATATTAGATTTTCCACATCCATTAGGCCCTACAATTCCTGTTATTCCCGGCTGAAATTCTATATTAACTTTATCTGCAAATGATTTAAATCCATGTAATTCTATTTTTTTTAAATACATAGATGCTCCTTTCTAGCCTATTTGAAAACTATTTTACCATTTTCAAACGATTCAATAATCGCAAGCGATTCTACTCTATAACCTAAATCAACTAATTTTTGATGTCCTTTTTGAAATCCTTTTTCAATAATAATACCGCATCCAACAATATGTGCTTTTGCTTGATTACACATATCGACTAATCCAAGCATTGCATTTCCATCAGCTAAGAAATCATCTACAAGTATCACATTTTCATTTTCATTTAAATATTTCTTTTTAACGCAAGCAATATATCTTGTTCCTTTAGTATATGAATATACTTCACTTGTATATAAATCATCATTAACTGTTTTAGATGTTCCTTTTTTAGCAAAAACAACAGGAATATCATTTAATTCATAGCTAAGTGCTAATCCCAGTGCAATTCCTGATGCTTCAATTGTTAAAATCTTATCGATTTTTTCCCCCGCAAATCTTCTTTTAATTTCTTTAGCAATTGATCTATAAGTTTTTGGATCAATTTGATGATTAATAAAACTATCTACTTTTAAAATATCTGGTTCAATAATTTCTCCATCACTTAAAATCTTTTCTTTTAATTCTAACATACTAATCCCCTTACCTTTTCAATCTTTCAATTAATTTTTGTTTTTCAATTGGCAGTCTTACAATAAAATTTGTACCCACATCTACTTGAGATAAAATATCTATCTTCCCATGATGTAAATCAACAATAGATTTTACAATTGCCAAGCCGAGTCCATTTCCTTCAACGTTTCTTGCTTTATCTTCTCTATAAAATCTTTCAAAAATATGAGAAACGACTTCTTTAGACATTCCAATACCCGTGTCTTCTATAGAAATTTCTATATCTTTAGAATTTTTTTTCATCGTAATTGTAATGAGTCCACCTTCATTTGTATACTTTATAGCATTTGAAATAATATTGGTCCAAACTTGTTCTAAACGTTGTTCGTCTCCTTCTATAAATATTTCTTTTTTAGGCATCTCAAAGACAATTTCTATATTTTTTTCCATTGCTTGATTTTCTTGAGTAGAAATAACTCGATTCATTTGTTCAACTAATGAATAATTTGTTAACTCTAATTCAATCTCTTCTCTATCAAGCAAGGTCAATTGTAACATATTTTTTGCTAGAGAAGATAATCTTTTACTATTATATAATATAATATTCGCATATTTTACTCTTTGTTCTTTTGGCAAGTCTTCTTCTTTTAAAATATTGGCAAATCCTTGAATAGACGTCAATGGTGTTTGAAATTCATGAGAAATATCTGAAATAAACTTTTGCCTTGTTTCATCTTGTTTTGCAAGTTGCCTCGCCATTTGATTAAATCCTTGATTTAATTTAGAAATTTCATCTTGTCCAACATTATCAACACGAACATTATAATTCCCATTGCTCAGTTCTTTGATTGCATTTGTTAAACGTGTTAAAGGTTTAACAATAATATCGGCAATTACTAAAAAGACAATGCTTCCTGTTAAAAAAACACACCCCAAAATCAAAATTGCTGAATTAGCAATTGCACTTTTTTGACCACTGGTATCTTTTTGAACATAGATATAATACTCTTGCCCATTGATTATATTCTTTGTACCATACGCTAACACTTCATTATGATGCTTAAAGGAAAGCTCATTGTTTGTACTTTTAAACATTGCCATCATCTGTTCAGGTGTTGGATTATATTTTTTGTTTCCATAAGCAACATAGCCTTCACTGCTTGAATAACATGTTATGGCCATTTCACTACTTTTTGCATATAAATCAATAATATCATCCCTATTTTCAATATTAATATTTGAAATCACTTTAGAAACATAATCATTTGTTGTAATCAAATCTTCTTCTACTGTGGATTCAATTTGTTGGTCATTTAATCTTAAAGATACAAAACCTGCTACTGAAAAGGAAGCTACGATTGTAATAAAAAAGCCAAAAATCAATTTTGAATAAATAGATTTCATCTACTCTACCTCAACTTTGTATCCTAATCCTCTAACTGTTACAACATTAAAACCTGGTAAATGCCCGATATTTTCTCTAATTCTTTTAATATGGACATCTACTGTACGATCAAACCCATCGTAATCCATACCCCAAATCTTTTCAATCAACTGTTCCCTTGAAAAAATTTGGTTAGGATGTTTAGCTAGTTCAAATAATAATTCAAATTGTTTTAGTGGCAAATGAATACATTCATCTTTATATCTGATTTCATATTTATCCCCATCCAATTCAACTTCATTTAAACGTACAATATGCGATGTATTAATATCATATCTTTTCATAATTGCTTTAACTCTAGCCATTAATTCATTAGGATCAAAAGGTTTAACAACATAGTCATCAACCCCTGAAGAAAAGCCACGTAACTTATCCTTGCTTTCCCCCTTGGCAGTAAGCATAATACAAGGAACATCTTTAAACTCTTTCATACTTTCAACAAGTTCAAAGCCATCCATTTTAGGCATCATGACATCGATAATTCCTAAATCAATATATTCATTTTCAAAAATGGTCAATGCTTCTTCACCATTGGCCGCTTCAATCACTTCATAGCCTTCTTTATTTAAATAAAATTTAAGCAATTCTCTAATATCTTGTTCATCATCAACAACTAAAACCCTTGGTTTCATCTTATACACCTCAATTCAATTCAAAATTATATCATAAAACAATAAAATAATACAATCTACTAGGATTTACTTTCTAAGAAGTTTGTCGATAAAGATACACAAAAAAAATATTTATTGTATAATATATCAGGATTAAAGGAGATGTAAAAATGATATTAGAAAAAATAGACCAAGATTTATTAGCTTTAGCTAAACAATCAGATAATGATTTAAAAGACATTTATGCCCAAGTAGATGAACTTTGCCTTGTTAATTCAAATAAAGTTTTATCTGCTTTTATAGAAAATCAAGTTTCTTATAGTGATTTTACCGATATTAACGGTTATGGTAACTATGATGAAGGAAGAGATAAACTAGAAAGAATTTTTGCTTCTATTTTAGGATGTGAAGATGCTTTAGTAAGACCTCAAATCATGTCAGGAACAAATGCATTATATTTAACTCTTTCTGCTTTATTAAAACATGGTGATACCATGATTTCTATAAGTGGTGAACCTTATGATTCTTTACAAGAAATGATTGGTATAAGTGGTGATTCAAATCAATCATTAAAAGCCTATGGTGTAAATTACGAACAAATCGATTTAATTGATAATGAATTTGATGAAGAAAGTATTGTTGAAAGACTCCAACAAAAAAATGTAAAACTTGTTGAAATTCAACGTTCTCGTGGATATAGCCAACGTTTATCACTTACAATCGATAAAATAGAATCAATTATTCATAAAATTAGAGAAGTTAATCAAGAAGTCATCATTATGGTTGATAACTGTTATGGTGAACTTGTAGAAACAAAAGAACCTGGAGATATTGGCGCTGACATTGTTGTAGGATCATTAATGAAAAACTTAGGTGGTGGAATTGCTCCAACAGGTGGTTATGTTGCCGGTAAAAAAGATTTAGTTTACGAAGTCGCACAAAGACTTACTGCCCCTGGTATTGGTAAAGACTTAGGCGCTAACTTTAATCTTAACAATGCTTTCTTTAAAGGTGTGTTCATGGCTCCTAATGCTGTAAAAAATGCTTTAAAAACAGCTATTTTTACTTCATACATGTTAGAAAAATTAGGATATGAACATGTATCACCATGTTATAACGAAAAAAGAACAGACCTTATCCAAACATTAGATTTACATAGTAAGGAAAAATTAGTGAATTTCACTCAAGGAATCCAATCATCAAGTCCAATTGATTCCTTTGTACGTGTTCTTCCTGCCCCAATGCCTGGTTATCCTTTTGATGAAGTTATGGCTAGTGGAAGTTTTACTCAAGGAAGTACTATTGAATTAAGCGCGGATGCCCCTGTAAAAGAACCTTATACTTTATATATGCAAGGTGGTTTATCAATCGAATATGGTAAGCTTTCTATTTTACTTGCCTTAACGCAAATGAAAAACAAATAAAAAAAAGACTCAACTGTTGAATCAACAATTGAGTCTTTTTTACATACTTCCTATTTGTCCACCATCAATTCGAATAATCGAATTATTGATAAAATTAGCTTCATCACTAATCAAAAACTTCACTAAATAAGCCACTTCTTCAGGTTTGCCATAGCGTTTAACCATAATTTTTTCTTGTTCTTCTTTTAAAAATTCTTCATCATAGCCATCAAGTTCATTTTCTGTACCAATAAATCCTGGAGCAATACAATTTACATGAATATAGGGTCCAAACTCAAACGCCAAATTGTGTGTTAAAGAAATAAGCGCCGCTTTAGAAGCATCATAATCAATACACATAGGATAATATGTATTCATGCCATTTGTCGAGGAAATATTGATAATACGTCCATAGTCTTGTTTAAGCATATGTGCTGAAACACTTTTACTACAATTATAAGCCCCCACAACATTAACATCTAAAGTCTTTCTAAATTCATCCGCCGTTTTTAAATGAAACAAATTAGATAAATCAATTCCTGCATTATTGATTAAAATATCAACACCACCTAATCGTTCATCAATTTCTTGAATCATTTTTTCAACTTGATCTTCTTTAGAAACATCTGCTTTTAAAGCCAAACAACGTACATGATATTGTTGAATAATATGTCCTTTTAAACATTCTGCTTCTTGATTTGACGTTAAATAATTAATAACAATATCATATTGATTCTTCGCTAACTCTAAAGCAATGGCTCTGCCAATACCTTTGGCCCCACCTGTAATTAATACAACTTTACCCATGATAAAAAAGAGCTTTATTAAGCTCTTCCTGCGTATTTTCCATCAGCTGAAAAAACAACGATTTTTTCACCTTGTTCAATAAATTGAGGAACTCTAAGAGTTAAACCTGTTTCAGTTTTAGCGTCTTTTGTTTGGTTAGATGGTGCCCCTTTGATAGCTGGATCTGTTTCTACAATAGTTAATTCTACTTTTTCAGAAACAGAAACGTTTAATAATAATCCTTCAAAGAATACTAAATAAACTTCAGTTCCTTCAACAATAAAGTATTTATTATAACCTACTTGTTCTTCAGATAATTCATATGTATCATATGTTTCCATATCCATGAAGTAGAAAGTATTGTCTGCTTCATAAGAAAATTGAGCTGCTTTTTTAGAAATATTAGCTTGATCAAATTTAGTTGAAGCATTGAAGTTCTTTTCTTGAATAGCTCCTGTTTTCAAATTTCTCATTTTAGTTTTTAAAATAGCTGCTCCTTTACCAGGTTTAACATGTTGGAAATCCAACACTTGGCAAGGATCACCATCAATAATTAAAGTTAATCCTGTTCTAAAATCTCCTGCACTAATTGCCATATACTATCTCTCCTATTAATATTTTTTTACACGTTCTATTGTAACAGTTTCAATCAATATTCTCAAGTACTCCTGAAAAACTCCTCGTGCTTTGAAAATATTTTATTTTAAATTATTTTTTAAAATAAAGATACTTTTTCTTTATTTTGGTGTTCTTTGATATATCTACTCCATTTAATATATCCATAAGTTGTATTTGTAAAATAACCCAGTTTTAAAGGAAGTAAAACATATTGTCCTGACATTATGTTAATAACTGCTTCTAAAAATGCACATATATACCAAGCAATCCATTGTTCTCTTAATCTAAAGAAAATAAAGAGACCGTTGGCGATTCCAACTGCTGATGCACAAGCGTCAATATAAATAATAGCTGTTTCTAATGTTTTATTGTTATAAAAATCAGTAGCGATATCTAAACCACTAATAAAATAACCTACAACAACTGTCCAAACAATAATACCAATAATAACTAAAACTTCTTGATATCCTTTTAATTTTCTTACCATTGTAAGTTCATCTTCTTCATCATCGCGATGTTTAGACCAGTTAATATAACTAATAATATCAATAGGTAACCAGAAAAATAAAGTTGTTGCCATTGTTGCAAAACGATACATTAAAACAACACAAGAAACAATTTCCACAATTTCTACCAAGACAGAAACCAAGAAATTATACCTTGATTGTTTAGATATCAGTAGTTCACATAAAATATTTAAGAATGTATCTAATAAATAAAGAATCATAATGATAATACCGTTTACACCATTGGCACTATCTTCTGGGAATAACACAGATAAAATCGTAGCTAACACCATAATTGAGATAAACCATGATTTTTCATATGTTGTAAATTGTTTAGAGAATAACATCATAATCGCAACAGATAACATTAAAATAAATGTTGCACTCGCTAAATTGAAAACAGATAATGTTTCTTCTGCCATCATTTCTTTATAAGTATGACTTGCTTCTTGATGACTTACATCTTTATGATCAAAATAAAGATTTTGTCCATTTTTTGTTTTGAATTCATATGCTTTGATTGAATTTTTATTTAATTTAACATAATCTTCATAATCATAAGATACCACAAGTTTTTGATCACCTTTTCGATAAATGACATCACAAACTTTGTTATCCGAATCATAATCTTCTTCATCTTTATCTCTATCCATCATGACAGATTGAACATATTGCAGATCTCCTACGTCTTTATGAATTTGCATCAAACCATAAAAAACTGAACCAATTGAAGTAAAAACAAGTAAACATAAAACAATTATTTCAAATGTTCTTAGTTTTTTATTAGATTCGATATTTTTTTTGAAAAATTGAATCATTATTTAAACCTCTCCCTTATCTTAAAATGCTTTATCATTATAATAAATATTTATAAAAAATACACTCTTTTTTTTCTATTTATTATAATTATTTCATAAAATTGCAAAAAATAGGAATAACTCATATTCCTATTTTAAATTATTTAGCTTTAAATTGACTAATAACCACACTTTGATGTTCATTCGAAATAAATTGAATTTCAACTTCATTGCCAGCTTGTACAAGCGGTAATGAATTAGAAAGGGACAGATCCGCAATATAAATATGATCATCACCCTCTAGTTTAAAATAATAGACACTGTTGCCTTCTTTAACAGCACTATTAATTGAAGAAATTTTGCCAGTTAAAGTATTTTCTTCAAATTCTTCATGACTTTTACCATTTTGAGATAAAACCTCATAATAAGCTTTTTCAGCCTCAGATACACTACTTCCTGTTGCTACAATTTGATAATTTTTAACACTGACAAAAGCATACATCTTAACAAGATTACTACTATCTTTTAAAGAAAGGAAATAAGTAGGCTCTCCTCCTGCATTGACTAAAATTGGAAATGTTGCTTTATATTTTAAGTTTTGTACCTTTCCTTCTGCCGAAGACATTGCCGAATATTCTTCTGCTCCAGAAATATGATAATATTTGCCTTCTTTTGTACGTAAATTAATTAATGCAAATCCAACATTACTTGCATCTTTAGAAACACTTGTAAGACCTGTGTACAAATAAACATCATCATCAATAACAATATAATTATATCCATCTGTTGATTGTAACACACCTTTTTGTGAGAAAACAGAATTAATATAACCATGTGTATATTTTCCATAATTTTCTAACTGTTGAATAACTAACTCTGCTGGATAAACACGATCTACCCAATTAGGAATATCTTTAATATCATAATATTTATGCTTACCATCAACAGCATTTACTAAAACTGCTCCTACAATATCTTTTCCACCAAAGGGACCTATTTTATATTCAAATACAGGAGCAATCCAATAAGGAATACCTTCATCGTTAATTTCAAAAGCTAATTCTTCAAACATTTTTGTAGGATAATTCATCCTTAAATGACGATTAATATTTCTACCAAAATGTTCAGATTTTGAATATTTCATGCCTTCTTTCAATTCAACAACTTCAGACTCTTGACTTACCATATTCACTTTAACATAAGCTGGTAAGCCTTCTTTTCGATTTGTTATCCATTTAATTAAATCACTATATTCTAATGGTGTAACTCGATAAGGAGTAGCTTGATAATTAATTTGTTCATAAGATTCATCTACTTCAAACTGTGAAACATAATCTATCATTTGTCCCATTTTTCGATCACCTAGTTTAATAGCACTTTCACGATCTACAACAGGAATTGATTGATAAGAAATCGTCTCATTATCTTTATAAAAATCAGCTTTTTTATTTAATTGTAATTGATTTTGATATGTTTTTGCATGAAAAATAGGCAAACTATATACCGAACCAACACCTATATAAACAAATAAGGCAACGACTACAAACATTAAATATTTAGATATTTTATCAAATGTACCTAATAATATCGCATGTAAAATAACAAAGATAACAATTAAAAAAATCAAATGGAAAATAAATGTTTGAGATTGATAATGAATTGGTAGTAATAAAACATACTCTCCTATAATACCTAAAAGACAAACGACAATCAATGGAATTAAATAGCTCCATTTTTTAGTTGTTTGTATTTTAGATGAAGAAAAATGTCTTTTTATTTCATCAATGATACTTTGTATAAAATCATTCATTTATTCTCTCCTTGATATCATTTAATAATAAAGATAATTCATCTAAAGATAAAAGTGTTGCCCCCGAAGCAAACGCATGTCCGCCACCTCGATATTTATTCGCAATTTCATTAACAGGAATATGTCTCGATCTCATTGAAACACGCCAATTATGATCTTTTGTATTTTCTGTTATAGCTAACCATACTTTATATTCATCAACTGAACTTAATAAATTAACAAAATCAGAGCCTCTTTCTCTTGAAATATTTAAATGTTTTAAATCTTCATCTTTTAAAACATAGTAAGCAACACCCTCATCTTCAATATAATGATTTAGGATAAAAGCATTCACTTTTAAATCTTTCACATGCTTCATATACATTCTTTCATAAAGTGCTTGCATATCAAAATCATAATTATATAAATACATTGCCGCTTCAAAAGTACGCTCATCAGTAGCTGAATACATAAATCTATTTGTATCCCCTATAATTCCCATATAAAGAGCTGCAGCTCCAAAGCTTGAAAGTTTTACACGTTTATTTTTTAAAAATAAAGCCACTATTTGACTACATGAAGAAGCTGTACTATCTTCTAAATTTAAATTTCCATAAGAATCAACAACAATATGGTGATCAATTTTTATAATTTCTTTACATAAACTAATATCACCATCAATTCTTTCTTGATTAGCTGTATCTAAAACAATTCCTAAAGTTGGTTTTTCAAAATTCGGTTCATTGATTTCTCCATTAAATTGATATTTAGCCACTAAATCAGAAGAAAAATCACCTGCAAAATAGACTTCTTTATTTTCAAAAGTATTTTGAATTAAATCATACATTCCAAATTGACTCCCAAAAGCATCATAATCCGGATTAACATGACGATATAAACAAATACATTCATATTCTTCTATTTTATTTAAAATCTTTTCTATCATAATTTTCACCCTATTTTATAATAACATACCTTAGACAAAGAAAAAACCTGTTTGCACAGGTTTATAAATCTAACAAACGAACTGTATCTCTTGCAATCATGACTTCTTCATTTGTTGGAATGACCATCACTTTAATTTGAGAATACTGATGTGAAATCACACGATTTTCATCACTTCTAATGCTGTTGAGCTCTTCATCTAAGAAAACACCAAATGCTCTTGAGACATTGTCAATAATTAAACGTCTTAAATAAGCAGCGTTTTCACCAACTCCCGCTGTAAAGCAAATAGCGTCACAACCACCTAATTCAGCGTAATATTGTCCAATATATTTTGAAACAATACGTGCATATAATAAACCAGTTAATAAAGCACGTTCATTTCCTTCGTTAAATAAGGCATTTTCAATATCTCTAGAATCAGAAGAAATGCCTGAAATTCCTAACATTCCAGATTTTTTATTATAGATTTCTAAAACTTCATCTGCTGTTTTATTTAATTTTTTACATAAATAAGGCATAACTGAAGGATCAACATCTCCAGAACGTGTTCCCATCATTACACCTGCAAGTGGTGTAAATCCCATAGATGTATCAATACATTTACCATCTTGAACAGCTGAAACACTTGCACCATTTCCTAAATGACAAACGATAATTCTTGATTCTTTAGGATTTCCTAACATTTCAATAGCTTGTTGAGAAACATATTTATGACTTGTCCCATGTGCTCCATATTTTCTTACTTTTAAATCTGTATAATACTCAAGTGGTAAAGGATATAAATATCTTTCTTTATCTAATGTTTGATGGAATGCCGTATCAAAAACAAAAACATGTCCTACATGATCAGGCAAAGCTTCTTTAAATGCTTTATAACCAATGATATTTGCTGGATTATGTAAAGGAGCTAACTCTGCTAAATCTGCAACTTTTTTTACTGCTTCTTCGTCAACGACTACAGAATCATCAAAATCTTCTCCTCCATGTACAACACGATGTCCCACTGCATCTATTTCTTCCAAACTTTCAACAATATGATGATCAACAAGAGCATTTAATAATAAGTCAACTGCCACTTGATGATCAGGAATTGGTGTTTGTGTTTGTATTTTTTCTCCATTTACTTTAATTACAAAATTTCCAACTTCTTGTCCAATTCTTTCAACTAATCCCGAAGTGATAACTTCTTCACTTGGCATATTGATCAATTGGAATTTTAAAGAGGAACTTCCTGCGTTTACCGCCATTACTTTTACCATAATTTACCTCCTAGCAATATAATTATATTGTACATAATTTAGTACACAAAAACAATATTTCTAAGTGAAATTATCAAAAAAATGTAAGCTCTTTCAACACTTATAAAAAAAGAATAGTCCTCTTTTATTAAGAAAACTATTCTCATATTACTATTTGTTATTATATGAAGAACGAGACATTTGTTCTTGTCCCATTTTAACTAATCTTTTAGTAATTTCTCCACCAACAGAGCCATTCGCTCTAGCAGTTGTATCAGGACCTAAATTAACACCAAATTCATTTGCAATTTCATATTTCATTTGGTCGATCGCATTTTGAGCTCCTGGTACAACTAATCTATTGCTATTATTACTTTGTGCCATGTTGTGTCACCTCCTGACACTTTTATTTTGCATCAGGAATAAAAAACTATACGCCTTTTTTAAAAAATATCTTCATCATTTTTATAGTTTGCATCAACAACAATTGTTTCAACATTTTCTACACATTCATTAACATATGTTTCATAATCAAAAGTTGCTTCAAAAGCTTCAGCCTTATAACTTTTTGGTTTTGTAGCAGGTGCTTTAGGTGTGAAAATTGTACAACAATCCTCATGTGGTCTAATAGAAATATCATAAGTATCTATTTTTTGAGCAATATCAATAATTTCTAATTTATCAAGACATAACACAGGTCTTAATACCGGAATTGAAATAACTTGATTGATTACATTCATACTATCTAATGTTTGTGAAGCCACTTGTCCAATACTTTCACCGTTAACAAGTGCTAAACAATGATTTTTTATAGCAAGTTTTTCTCCAATACGATACATCATTCTACGCATAACTGTCATAGCATAACTTTCATCACAATGATCATAAACTGCAAGTTGTAATTTTGTAAAATTAACAACATGAACTGTAATTTGACCATGTGTATAATGTCTTAATTTATCTACTAAATCAAAAACTTTTTCTCTAGCAAATTCATTTGTGTATGGTGGCGCTGCAAAGTGAACACATTCAATATCGACACCACGTTTTAAAGTTAAATATCCTGCTACAGGAGAATCAATTCCACCCGATAACATTAACAATGCCTTTCCACCAATACCAACAGGATATCCACCTGCACCTTTGATAACATTTGTCATAACGTAAATAGCGTCATGTCTAATCTCAACTGTAACCAACATTTCTGGATGATGAACATCTACTTTTAACTGTCTATCTACATGATGAAAAACATGTCCTGCAATTTCTCTATTAATGTCTTGTGACTTTTTAGGAAATGTTTTATCACTACGTTTTGTGTTGATTTTAAATGTTGTTTTTGAATCTTCGTTGATCATTTTAGCAATCGCATCTTTAACAACATCTAGATCTTTTTCAAATTTATAGGCATTTGAAAAAGAATGAATACCAAAAACTGTTTTTAATTTTTCATTGACTAACAAATGATTTGCACCATTTAGATAAATGTATAAACGATCATATTGTAATTGATATTGTAATTGTGGAAATTCAAAAAGAATTTCTTTTGTGTTTTTTAATAATTTTTGTGTAAATAATTTTCTATTTTTACCTTTTGTTGTAAGTTCTCCAAAACGAACGACAATATAATTTGCTTCCATATCTTACCTCTGTTTTTTTATTGAATCTAATACTTCTTTCAAACAATAAATAAATTTATCAATTTCTTCTTCTTTTGTCAAATTACTTATACTTACTCTCAAAGCACTTTTTGCAACTTCATCAGGCAAATGCAATTGTTGCATCACCCTAGAAACATCACTTGTTTTAGAACTACACGCACTTCTTGTAGAAATAAGAATATCTTTTTCCTCCAAAGCATGCAAAATAACTTCTGGTTTATAACCAATACATGAAAAATTAACAATATGACTTGACACTTTACCTCCAGTGTTAATAATAACATCTGGAATTGTCTGTAATTCTTTTATTAAATATTTACTTAATTTCGAAACATATTTTTCTTTTTGATCAAAATTTTCTAATGCTAATCTTAAAGTTTTAGCAAGAACAATATACGTACAAGCATTACTAGTTCCTCCACGTAAACCAAACTCTTGCTGTCCTCCATTAATAAGTGGTACTAAAGTAGTAGATTTTCTTTTAAAAAGCAATCCGCTCCCCTTTAAACCATTTATTTTATGTGCAGAAAACGATGCACAGTCGATACCTTTTAAATCTATCTTTATCTTACCTAAAGCTTGCACCATATCAACATGAAACTTAACAAGCGGATGAGCTTTAAGTACATTTTTTATTTCCTCAATGGGTTGAATAGATCCAACTTCATTATTAATACACATGACACTCACTAAAATCGTATCATTTCGAATACTTTTCTTTAAATCATCAATTTGAATATGTCCCGTATGATCAACAGGTAAATAAGTTACTTCAAATCCAAATACTTCTTCTAATTCTTTACATGTTTCATACACTGAAGAATGTTCTATCGAAGTTGTGATAATATGTTTCCCTCTATTTTGATATTGAAAAGCAATTCCTTTAATAGCCATATTGTTTGCTTCACTTCCACAACTTGTAAAAATCATTTCTTCTTCATCAACATCTAACATTTTAGCAAGTAAACCTCTCGATTTTTCTAATAAGCGATTTACTTCAATTCCTTGACTATAAATACTATCAGCATTATAAAAATATTTTTCTAACAATTGTGTATATGTTTTTAAAACATCCTTATTATAAGGTGTTGTCGCAGCATAATCTAGATATACCATATTTCCCTCCATATTTTATTTTTATTCAATTTTCGATAACATATGACCCTCATGAAAAAAGTCCTATTCAGCCTTAGGACTTTTTTTATTAACCAACATTTCATAAGAATCCGGTTTTATTTTTTCAATAATATCAACAGCTGTTGATAATGCTTTAGTATATTCCCCATTTCTATAAAGTAATTCCGCTTTTGTAAGCTCTGTATTAACTTCTAAAAATGAAGAACGATATCTATTTCCAAAAACAATTGCATCCTCTACCATTTCAGCAGTAACAATCAAATTATGCACATTATCATACAATTTATAAATAACATCTCTTGCAGCATCTACTTGAAGTGACAAACTCTTTAAATCAATTGGTCTTTTTCTAATAAAATTTAAGATGGAATCTGCTTTTTGATAAGAGTCATCAATATAATCTTGATAAGATTCACTAATCATTGGTAAATGTTTATTTCTAATTTCAGATTTAATTTCTAATAAAACAATATTAATATTGTCTAACTCATCCAAAGCTCTCTTTTCTTGAATACGTAATGTTTCTGCTAATTCAAGATGTTTAATCAAAGAATCATTATATGGTTTACTTTGTTCAACAATTCTTGAAAAATCATCAATCATTTCTATATAAGAAAAATCTTTAGTTTCAATAATCTTTGTAATTTCTGCTAAATCATCAACAATTGATTGAAATTGATTATAATCATCTTCTATTGTAATCGTATAATCATCTAAAATATAGTTTTTTTCTAACTCATGAATACTTTCTTTAGCCTCTAAAAGTCCACTTTCTATCTTATTAACGAATTTATAACATTCATTTCGTTTTTCTTCGTAGAGTGCATATGCATTCTTTTCTTTTTCAAAATCAGAATACAATAGATTTAACTCATCCGTCATGACTTCTATATTTTGTCCAACGTTTTCCAATTTTAAATTCTTTATATTTTTTTCTGTTTCGTGTAAATCATTATCAATTTTAGAAATACGGATCGTAGCATTCATTCTTTCAACAGCAAAATCTTTTTCTTGCATATCTTGCATAATTGACTTTAGTTCATTTAAGCGTTTTGGTAAATATTGACGAACAACAGAAATATATGTAGGTAAATCACTTAACTGTTGATCTAAAGCATCGATATATTTTGAAATATCTTCTGTATATGTCTTAGCTTCTTCAAATTGTTGATTATTCATATAATTTTCTAATTCAACAAAGCGTTCATCAATATCATGAAATACATCTTGTACTTTAGGAACGTAGTCTTCAATTTTAAAACGAATCTGTGCATAATTATCATTTGTAGCACGATATTTTTCTTTAACTTTGATAATTTCTAATCTTTGAATATTTTCAATTTCTGTAATAACTTCTATATCTTTTAAAAGTTGTTTTGATTCCTTTGCATAATGAATCACTTTTTCCTCTAAAGAGTTCATCTTTTTTTGAACACCTCGTAATTTTCGATAATAAAGCGCTTCATCAATATCATTAACAAGCGGAATGATTTCATCATTTTGAAGATCTGTTAATTCAGCAAATTTTGCATCATAAGTTTCATATTTTTCTTGCAATTCTGGCATATTTTTAGCAATTCCTTTTACCCTTCCTAGTCGATATTGAATAGGTAAGGATTTAATTGCATTCATTTTATTTTCTAAATCAACAATTTCATTACGATAATGTTTTAATTTTAACAAGCGATATGCCAAAATAACCAATATCAAAACTAAAATACTTACCGAAATAATAATAATTGTTTTCATTCCTAATACATTTATAATTTCATTCAAATATTTCATGTTAACAACCTCTTTTAATTACATTTCTACATATAAGTATATCATGAAGTCATATACTTGTCTAAATCTAATTTTCTTTCTTTGAGATAAAATAAAACGAAGCTGTAAAAATCACTATAAATCCAATTAAAACAAAAAAATCAAATTTTTCTTTTAATAAAATCAAAGAGAAAAAATAGGTAAAAGCAGGACTAAATGCCATAAAAAAACTTGTTTTTAAAGGACCTATTGAATGAATTGATAAAAAATAAACACATTGAATATAGGCATATCCAATTCCAGAAGTTAAAATAAATAACCATAAAGAAAAAGTGCTTACTGTTTTAAATAAATCATTCTTTTGAAACAACAAAATAACAATAAATTCAAAAAAAGCTATTAATAACATATATAAGTTATAAATGAATGGATTATGTGTAATATCTTTTAATCGATAATTACCAAAATTGTAAATAAACAATGCCGTTATTAAAAAAAAGATTCCCTTTCCTATATTAAAAAGTCGAAAATGAATAGCTATTAAAAATCCTAAAAAACTTATCATAAATGAGATCAGAATTTTCCAATTCCATTTGCACAAAGAAACAGATACAATAAACATCATAACTGGTGCTAAACAATTAATCGTTGCTGTCATCGTCCCTTCTACATATTGCATACCATAATATGTCAACAAAAAATTAATAACATTAATTAAATTTGTTTGCACTATTAATTTTTTTATAGATACTTTTTCAAAAGAAATTTTTTTATAATAAATATAAAACAGCAACGCTAATACAGAAAAAAGTATCTTTAACATTGCTAAAAAAAGAGGATGAAAAGAATCATAATTTAATTTTGTAACAATCACATTTAATCCCCATATTAAATTTGCTAGAAATAAATGAATATAAAGCAATTTTCTTCACCTCTTATATTTTAGACAAAAGAAAAACATATTAATCCAGAAATTGATCAATATGTTTTTTATCTTTTTGTAATTGTTCTTTTAAATGATTTAAAGATTTAAATTTCTTTTCATCTCTTACCCTAAACACAAAATCCACATCCACATCTTCACCATAAATATCTTGATCAAAATCAAAAATATTGACTTCTAAAGATAAGTTATCAATAAGCCCTACTGTAGGATTATAACCAATATTAGCCATTCCTTTATATTGCTTTCCTTTAATAGTTATATAGACCCCATAAACACCTTTTTTTAAAACAACATAGTGTCCATAATCAATATTGGCCGTAGGAAAACCAATCTTTCTTCCATTTTGCAAACCATAAATAACTTGTCCAGAGACACGATAAAATCGTGTCAATAAATGATTTGCTTTTTCAATATTTCCTTCATTTAACAACTTTTTTATGTACGATGAAGATACTTTTAATGCATCCTCACTGTACTCTTCTATGACAGTTACATCAAATGATTTATTTTCTTGTAAAACATGTACATCGCCCATTCCTTTTTTCCCAAAATGAAAATCAAAACCACATACAACATGTTTTATTTGATGATTTATAATATAATTTTGTAAAAAAGTATTGGGTTTTAAATTTGCAACAGTTTGATCAAAATCAATAATATAAAAATAGTCAAATTGCCATTGTTTTAAAATATTTATTTTTTCAGATAATGACATCAAATAATGACAATCATTATTTTCTAAAATTTGTTTAGGATGTACAGAAAATGTCATTATTGCTTTTTTTAGTCCCTTTTCTTTAGCAATATGTTCAACCTCTTTTAAAAGTTGTTGATGTCCTAAATGAACACCATCAAAAAAGCCTAGTGCACAAACAGAATCATGAACTTGCATGGGAGTATCAACTGACAAATGAATGATTTCCATCACCATAGACCTCTAACATTTTTCAAATAGCCTTGTCCCGTACTTTCGTAAATAGCTAATAAATGATTTTGATTATCATAAATTGCTACTTGGCCAGTTAAATCACTTTTAATTTGTTTACCATGATAAACTGGCGTTGGATCATCTAATTTTAATTGAGGGAAACCACACAAAGCGTCATCTATTGAATGCAAAGAATAATCATCATTTTCTAACTGTTCTAAAGTAATACAATCAGTAATTAAAAAGCGCCCTGCCTGTCTTCTTTCTAGATGAGACATATGTCCTGGATACCCTAGTTTTTTAGCAATATCAACACATAAAGAACGAATATAGGTTCCTTTAGAACATTTAACATCGAAAACAATCTCATTATTTGAAAAATCAATTAATTCAATCATCATAATCTCTATATCACGTTCTTTAATTTCTACTTCTTCACCATTTCTTGCATACTCATAAAGCTTTTTACCCTTTACTTTAATTGCTGAATAAATTGGCGGTTTTTGCTTAGATTTTCCTAAAAATGAATTTAAAACATCAATAACTTGTGCTTGTGATATTTGTCCAACTTCTTTTTCTTCTAATATTTTTCCACTGGCATCATATGTATCTGTACTTTTCCCTAGTGATAAAGTTGCCCTGTATACTTTTGTATCGCTCATCAAAAATTGAATTGCTTTTGTTGCTTTATTGACACATACAACAAGTACACCCGTTGCATCAGGATCTAATGTTCCACAATGTCCTACTTTTTTTGTATGTAATTTTTTTCTTACTATTCCTACAATATCATGGCTTGTATAGCCTGCAGGTTTATTTATTAATAATATTCCATCCATTTATAATCACCTCGTATATTTTAACAAAATCCTTTCTTTTTGAAAAGAAAGGATTTTCAATCACTTATTTAAATATTGAAATTATCCAATTAATAATAAAGATCATAATATTAATAAAAACTACCGTTGCTCCAACAGGAGTTGAAAACAATATTGATAATATAATTCCTACAAATGCTCCAATAACTGATAAAATCGCAGAATAAATAACGACTCCTTTAAAACTATTCATTATTTTCATTGCTGACAAAGCTGGAAAAATAAGTAAAGCTGTAATTAATAATGAACCTACTAAATTCATCGCAAGAACAATAATTACGGCTGTTAAAACAGCAATAATCAAATTATATAATTCTACTTTTTTGCCCGTTGCCTTCATAAATTCTTCATCAAAAGTAACTGCAAAGATTCGATTATAAAATAAAACATAAAACAACACAACAAGCAATGACATAACAATACAAACGACTACTTCAAAATGTGTCAAAGTTAAAATTGTTGTTGACCCAAAAAGCGTTGAACAAACATCTCCAGAAACATTAGCTGAAGTTGAAAAAATGTTCATTACTAAATAACCGATAGCTAAAGCCCCTACAGATAGCATAGCAATAGCCGAATCTCCTTTTATTTTAGTATTTTGCCCCGTCCTTAAAAGAAAAATAGCTGCAATAACTGTAACAATCATGATAAATAAAGTTTGTGATGTAAACTGTAAAACCGTCGCCACAGCCATTGCCCCAAAGGCAACATGTGAAAGACCATCCCCAATAAATGAAAAACGTTTTAAAACAAGTGTTACTCCTAATAATGAAGAACATAAAGCAATTAAAACTCCAACAATTAAAGCATACTGTACAAAAGGATAAGAAAAATAATATTGTAATGTTGCAATAAAATTAGTCATTATAAATCTCCTTTCCATACTTTTCAATAAACATTTCTTTTTCCATAAAAATGGGGACTTTTTTCTTTAAATATAAAACGTGTGTTGCATATTTTAATACAGATAAGTCATGAGAAACCATGACAATAGTCATTCCTTGTTCATTTAATGATTTTAATAAGCCATAAAATTCTTGTGTAACCTGAGGATCCAAACCAGTTACTGGTTCATCTAATAATATAATTTTATCTGAAGCACATAAAGCTCTTGCTAATAAAACACGTTGTTGTTGTCCACCAGATAACTGGCGATAACTTTTATTTTGTAAATGCGTAATTCCCAATTTTTCCATTTCTTGTTTTGCATGTTTTTTTTCTTTTTTTGTATAAAAAGGGCGATATTTTAATTGTGACAACATACCTGATAAAACAACTTCATAGACAGTTGCTGGAAAATCTTTTTGAACAACTGTTTGTTGAGGAAGATACCCTATTTCTGATTTTTTTAAATTTTCAGAAAATAAAATCTTACCTGCTTTTTTTTCTTTTAAATCTAAAATTGTCTTGATCAAGGTACTTTTCCCTGCCCCATTTTCTCCTATAATACATAAATAGTCATTTTTATTAATTTCAAAATTTATATTTGAACAAACAATTTCACTATCATATCCCAATGATAAATCTTCTACCTTTATATATGACATAATATCTCCTTATTTTATAATGCCTTTTTAAGCACTTTTAAATTATATTTCATTGCCTTTAAATAACTATAACCATCCTTGATTTTCTGATCATCAACTGACTGTAAAGAATCTAAATACATAATTTTTTGATTTTTCTTTTTTGTATTATCTTTAACTGTTTGTGCAATTTTTAAATTTGTTTGATCAATAACAAAAATACTTTTTAAATCCAATTGATCTATTTTATTTGCTAGAAAAGTAATCGTATAAAAACTTGCTTCGACATCTGCAGAACATCCAGGAAAAGCTGCATAATAATTAAGATCATAATCATCCAGTAAATATCTAAATGGAAAACGATCTGCAAAAAGTAATGTTTTAGTAGTGGCATTTTCTACCACTTGTTCATATTGATGATTTAAATCATCAATATCATTTAAATAGCGTATCGTATTTTCTTCATATGTTTTTTTGTGGACATCATCTAATTTTTGTACTTCATTTGATAGATAGCGAACCACTTCATGTGCATTAATAAGTGAAAGCCAAACATGTTCATCATATTCACTTTCATCTTCATTTTCGTCGTGATCTTCTTTCATTCCTTCCACATGTTCTTCTTCCTTGATTCTCTCTTTTAAAACATCCATCATATCAACAACTAACATATTTTTATTTTTTGCTTCTTTTAACGCATCACTTACCCATTGTTCGGATTCTCCACCAACATATACAAATAAGTCAGCAGATGATACCTTTGCTAAATCTTGAATTGTTGGCTGATAACTATGTAAATCAGCTCCATCTTTAATAAGTAAAGTAAGTTCAAATGTTGAATTATTCTCCCCAATAATTTCTTGTAACCAATTATATTGGGCATACGTTGTACAAACAATACTTTTTTTATCTGTTTCTTTATCTAAAGGTAAACATCCCATCAGCAAAAAACAGCATAATAACATAAATGTGTATTTTAATAATTTGTTCATTTTAACTCCTTTTTCATCATACATGTTTTGCATAAACCACCAATAGTAGAAATATCACAGTCTAAAAAGAATTTATAATCTTTTTCTAGCATTGCGATGATAGAATCCATCGATTCTTTTTTTATATGAATAATTTTCCCACATTTTTTACATTGTAAATGAAGATGTTCATGACATTGACTAAACTGTTGATTGAGACGATACATCCAAACATCATTATTCCCCGATTTATATTTAATTAATTGTCCTGCTTCAACAAACTGTTCTAAATTCCTATAAACAGTTGAGATATTTACTTTCATTTCATTTGCTACGATATAATCGTAAACATCATGTGCTCGAAAGCATTTATCACAACACGTTTTCAAGTAATTTTCAATCAGTTGAAAAGTTTTCGTTTTATAACGCATATTACCACCTCTAATTTGCAATTCATTTGCATTTTACTAGATTCTAGCATTCCTCTTTTATTATGTCAATAAATATGCACTTCATTTGCAAATTAAAAAACCATCTTTCGATGGTTTCTAATCATGTATAAATACCATGTCTCTCATAGAAACAAGATTGTAAATATTTTTAACATCTTCTAATTGTAAATTAACACATCCATGAGAACCTCTTGTTTTATATAATTCAGGCGACCATTTATCCCAATCACTTCGATTCATATAATGATATCCTGTTCCAGTCCATGTAATACGAACCCAATATTTAGTTGGTGTTGTATAATCCGCACCTGTTAAAGTATATTCGAGTTTTTTATCTTTTATATACCAGCATCCTGTTTTAGTAGAACGTGTTGCATCACTTGGAAGTCCTGTTACACATTTTGCACTATAAACAACTTGTCCATTTTGGAAAACATAAACCATTTGCTCTGAAATATCTACTTCACTATATGTTTGAGTATTATAATCTTCTGTTGGATTTTCAAAGTTCATTTTGTAAGCTTTATTTTTATAAATAGGTTCTAACTTCTTAAGTAATTTTTTCTTGTTTGTATTACTTTTATTTTTTACATATGCATCTACATCACTTTGCGTATTATTTTCTGTCAACGCTTTATAAACTTGATCAACAGTTTGAGTATAATCAATTTGCCATCCATAATCTCCACCAGATACTTCTAATACTTCACCAGTATGTGACTTGAATTTTCTTGTTTTTCCTACTGTTTTGTATTTCAAACAGAATTTTTCAACCCATTGTGCCATTTTTTCTTGATCAATTGAAACAGAAGCATCATCACCAATAACTATCCAATCTTTAATTTCTTTAGGAGAAATTGTTTCATAGTGTTTTTCACCCATATCAAAACGAACCCAACGACATAAGTAATTATTATACTGGCTTAGCTCATTTAGTACCTCTTTATCAGTTTGTACATATTTTGGTTTTAAATAAACATTTGCCTTATCTAAATTGACTTTTGTCTTTAATTGTTGAATAGACTTTTCAACATAACTATAAAACTTATCTTGATCTAATTGATTTCCTTGTTTTTCTTTAATAATCTTACCACTTTTAGCAACCTTATCATACTCCACATGTGCATCTACTGGTGCTGTAATTGTATAATTATCTCCTGTTATTAAAAATGATTGAGAAAGATTATTTTTAAAGGCCTCTTTATTATAAGAAACATCAAAATTTACATCAAAATTTTCACCTGAAATTATTTTATAAAACGAAAATAATCCATGTGTCTTTTTAAAGCAATCTTCTACTTGTTTTTCATAATTAGCATTCAAATCAATATCCGCGCCTCTTAATTCATATTTTGCATTATTTCTACCTTTAATAACAAGAACATGATTTTTCAAATCCGTTTGAACAGCATTTTTAGCTTCTGACAAAGTCATATTTGAAACATCTATTCCACCTATTGAGGTATTTGGATAAAATTTATCATTATACAAAATAATAATGATAAAAAGAAGCATGATAATGGCTATAAGGAGACTCAAACATATTTTAGCTTGTTTTGTTATTTTTATTTTCTTTAAATCCATAAAATTCACCTACTTGCACATATTCTATAACTTTATTTATAGACTGTCAAAAAAAATATCCTAATCCTTTAGGATATTTTTAACAATCAGATACATCCATATCCAATCCCAATTCACGTGGTAAAAAACGTGGACATACATTTTCTGATGATGTAATAACAGAAGCTGCTAATTTTGTTCCAATTTCAACTGCATCAGAAAGATCTTTTCTATAAGTAAGTCCTATTGTTAACCCTGCACAAAAAGCATCACCAGCACCTGTTGTATCTCTAACAGTTACTTTTTTAGCAGGACAGATTCCTTTATTTCCTAAATGATCGGCATAAATACTTCCTTTGCTTCCCATTGTAACAACCATTGATTTAATAGCTCCTGCAGAAACTTTTTGATAAATGATTTCACATAAATCTTTTGGACTTTTTTTACTATAATTTTCAGCAAAGAAAATACCTGCCTCTAATTCATTGCATACCAAACAATCAAATTGTTGTAATAAGTCTCTTCTGTCAACTGCAAGTGTCATATTCGAAATAACACCAAATACTTTTTTGTTATATTTTTTTGAATAATCTAAAACAGTTTTTATAATTTCAGGATCAATATCAGCTTCTAAAACAATTGAATCACAATCTTTGAATATTTCATCGCCCTTTTCATTAATTAAATCCAAAATTGGCATTAAATTTGGACGTTGAGAAATAGAACCTGCCAAATCACCATCATTATCAAATACAGCTAGCCATGTTCCCATTCCCTCAGGAATTTTTTGAACATATTCTGTATTAACTTTATGTCTTTGTAATTTACGAATAACATCTTCTCCCAAAGCACTATCATCAACAATTGATAAAAATGTTGGACGTAATTCAATGTTTGCTATATCTTCTACCACATTTCTACTTACACCACCATGAATATATTTAATATGTCCTGCATTTCTTCCAGTTGGAATATATGCATCTAGTGGAAATCCTTTAATATCTACAAAAACTGCACCAATTACTACAATACCCATATTATCTACTCTCTTTCTTGTTCATCTTTTATAATATAACAAAAAATAAAAAACAAGAAAAGAATCTTTCTTGTTTTTTATTGATTATTTTCTTTCATGACACCCACTAATGGATGTGGTTTATAACGTTCTTCTAAATATTTCATTTCCTCAACTGTTAATTTTAAATCACAAGCCTTACAAGCTGTATCAATATGACTTAATTTAGTTGCACCAACAACGGGTGAAGTTACTTTAGACATCAACCAAGCTAAAGAAATTTCTGACATTGAACAATTCCTTTTTTTGGCAAGTTCTTCAACTCTTTGAATGATAACAAGATCTTCTTTTTCACTTTCATCATATTTTCCTTTAGCATAGGCATCTTCTTTTAATCTTTTAGATGTTTCTCCTGGATGTCTAGAAAGTCTTCCAGAAGCAAGTGAACTGTATGGTGTCATCGAAACCCCCATTAAATCACAATAAGGTTTCATTTCTCTTTCTTCTTCTCTAAAAATAAGATTGTAATGTCCTTGAATTGATTGGAAAGTTGCCCATCCATTGTTTTTGGCAATTTCATTAGCTCTAGCAATTTGCCAAGCAAAACAGTTAGAAACACCAATGGCTCTTACTTTTTTTGATTTAACAAGATCATTTAAGATTTCCATTGTTTCTTTAATGGGTGTTACATTGTCCCATCGATGAAGAATATAAAGATCTACATAATCCATTTGTAATCTTTTTAGACTATTATTTAAACATGTTTCAATATGTTCTCGAGCACTGACTCCTTGGTCAATTTGTACTTGGCTACGTGGCATAAATTTAGTCACAATAACAACATCTTCTCTTTTTGAAAATTCTTTAATTGCACGTCCTAAATATTCTTCTGATGTTCCACCTTGATAACCAATTGCTGTATCAAAAAAGTTGATTCCTTGATCAAGGGCATGTTTAATGATTTTTTTGGATTCTTCATAAGGAAGTGTCCAAGAATGCATTCCTGCTTGTGGATCACCAAAGCCCATACATCCTAAACATACTTTTGAAACTTTAATATCTGTATTACCTAAATTAACGTATTCCATATTTCCTCCTAGATTTGATGTCTAATTACATCTTTTAATGTAAATGTTCCATTATCGAATTCATAAATAAAAATACAACAGTTTCCAAATCCTTTTTTTAATTCTTCCATAGGATCTTGGAAAGCTCTTAAAAAGTTAAAACAAGCCCCACTGTGACTCACGGCTAAAACACTATGATGGTCTTCTTTATTCATAATTTCTGTTAAAGTTTTTACCATACGGTCTCTTGTCGTATTAGAGGATTCTCCTTTATATTGCAAATAGAATGTTTCACAATTTTTAGGTGTTAAATGAAAATTTAATCTTTCACTTTCTCCTTCTAACTCTCCATAATAGTTTTCTTTTAAACCTTTAGTACGTACATAAGGCATATCTGTCACAAGTTCTAATGTATCACAACATCTTTCACTTGTACTTGAATAAGCATGATCAAAAGTAATATCGTGATCTTTAAACCATTTTCCCGCAACTTTCGCTTGTTTGATTCCTAATTCTGTAAGTGGCGAATCACACCATCCTTGAATCTTATGTTGTAAATTAAATAAGGTTTGTCCATGTCTCATTAAATAAAGTGTCTTTTTCATACATTTCCTTTCTTTCACTCTTATTGTAATACGCTAAAAAAAAAGAGTAATTTATAATTAAATTACTCTGTCAACAAATTGACAAAAAAGACTATTTGTCAATTTTATAAGGATTTGTTGTACAATCACTTCCTTGAAATAAATCATCCATTCCAAGCCCTCGCATTTGGGTAATCATTTTTGCCATTTCTTCTACAGGGACTTTCATATCCGATAAAATCCATGACAAAGTCATTGCACTTGAAGCATTCGCATGATATATCGTTGCAAATTTTAAGGCGTCTGGCATTAGTTTTTCACCATAAAGTTGTTGATGCCATTTTAAATCAAATTCCTCACAATGTTTAGGAATGTATTCCTTTAAACAATTTTGTCCATCCATTAAGCAAGCCTGTTTTAAAAAGGTTTGATATTGTTTCATATGTTCAAAAGATTCGATAAGTGACTCATAGAAATCAAGATTTGTATTTTGTCCATTAAAATGATTGATAATTTTATGATTGTAAATATATTGAATTAAATCATTTTTATCTAGGAAATGATTATAAAATGTTTGTCTACTAACTCCTGTTGTTTCCAAGAGATCTTTAACTGTTACTTGAGATAAGTCTTTTTTGTGGCATAAGTCTAACAAACCATTTGCAAGTATTTCTTTAATATCAATTGCCATAAAAATACTCCTTTCTTAGCTTGAAAACATTATACCATAAAATCCTGTTTTTAAATAACTTCAAATTTTGTCCAAGCATTTGATTTATAACGATAATAGAAAATAATTGCTCGAATTGTCCAATCTCCACACATCGCAAGGGCAATACCAATAACACCTAAATGAAGTCCTAAAGCAAGAATAATAGATAAGACAAGTCTTCCACCAACAGTTGAAGCAATAGAAACAATCATCGTAAATTTGACATCTCCAGTTGCTCTTAATCCTTGAGATAAAGGTCCAGAAAGCGGAAAAACTACCGTATTGGCAATATTATGAATAATAACAAGAATAATAATCAAATGTTTTGTTTCATCTGCAAGATTATAAAATTGTAGGATAAATGGTGTAATTGCTAAAACAAGCAAATTCCATACAATCGAAAAAACAAGCGACCATTTAATAAGTTTTGAAAAATAGAATTTTGCTTGATCCACATCTTTTGCACCCATGCATTGTCCAATAACCGTAATAAAGACTGGTCCCATTGCTGAACCCACAAGTGCCGCTAATGACCAAATACTTTGTGCAACCCCATTAGCTGCAATTTGATAGGTTCCAAACATCGCCACAATTGAACTTAAAGCCACTTTAACAAGTTGGAAAATTCCATTTTCGACCCCATTAGGAATTGCTATATTTAAAATACGTTTGAGCATCTTTCCATCAAATCTAAAAATATCTTTTGAATCATAGTAAGCTTTCAATTTTTTATTAAAACATAAAACTGTGATAATGATTGCTGAAAAAACACGTGAAATAAGTGAAGGATACGCAACCCCTGCAACTCCTGCTTTTAAAACATAAACACCGATAATATTTCCCACAACATTGATAATATTTGCAGCAAATGAAATATACATTGTCACTTTGGTTTTGACCATTGAACGATATAAAGCGGCTCCTGCATTATAAATAGCAAGTGCTGGATAAGAATATGCTGAAATACGTAAATAAGTTACACACGCCTTCATAACATCTGATTCAACTTTACCAAATAGTAATCCTAAAAGTTGTTTATTAAAAATCAATACAAGAATTGATAAAATAATTGAAAAAACAATGGAAAACATCAATAACTGACTTGATGATAAAACCGTTCTTTTTTCATCTTTATTACCAATATATTGACTGACAATGATTGCTCCTCCTGAAGCAAGTGCTGTAAATAAATAGATAAAAATTGTATTAAATTGGTTAACTAGTGATACTCCCGAAACAGCCGCTTCCCCACAGCTACTTACAACAAAAGTATCAACAATTCCAACAAGCATAACCAGTAATTGTTCAAAAAACAAAGTAATGATCATACTTCTTAATTCTTTATTTGAAAACATTTTCATTTCTTCCCTTGTCTTCATTATAAAAAAAGAAACATTTTATGTAAAATGCTTCTTTTTTAGCTTCTATCATGCCTTGCAAGCATTATAGATTCCATATCTTTATTTCCTGATACGGATTTATCTTTACTAATGCAACCTGTATGACTTTTCCATAAAAAGGTTCAAAATAATGATTCAATATCTTAAACGCTTGATTGGTTTGTTGTTCATTTAACTTTCTACTTATAGAAACATGAGGTACAAAGTGGTACGGTAAATAACGATTTTTTTGTGAAATAGATGCATATTCATCAAAAGTTTGATAGATTTTTAAAATTAGTTGATTTAAAAATTCGTTATATACAGGTAATAAATAAAGCGTCGATTTTTGAAAACAACCTAACGAAACAAAATAGAGCTCTTGACTACTTTCTTTTTCAAAAAGCTGATTTGCCTGTTCAATAAATTTCTTTTCCTCTATTTCTTTATAAGTCGCAATTGTTAGATGAAAAGGAATATGATGATTTTCTAAATAATTTTGATGTAGTTCTTTTTCGACTTTTTTATTTAAAAAAGAAAACTTTTGATTTGTTTTTTCATCAAAATACAAAGCTAAATGAAACATCTTATTTTTCAATATATTCCTTTTCCAAGTTAAAGCCTCTACCTTGAACTTCATGAACATTTGAAATAATCATAAACGCATCTTCATCAATAGATTTTACAAGTCTTTCAACTTGAACAAGTTCTCTTGTCGAAATAACATTAATTAAAACTTCTGTATTTTCTAATAAATAGCCTGTTTGTCCATGAAGCATTGTTACTCCACGATCGACATTCGTTAAAATAGCCTTTCTAATTTCTTCATATTTTGAAGAAATGATTTTAACTTCGATTTTTTGAGCACCCATTACTAAAATCTTATCAATAACCATTGTATAAATAAAAATTAACACGATTCCATAAAGACATTGTCTAACATCAGAAAAACCAAATTGCGCTAACACAATTAATGTATCAAAAACATACATTGAAATAGAAACAGGAATTTTAAATAATTTATTTAAAATAAGGGGTGGAATATCCATACCTCCTGTTGAAGCCCCTGCTTTAATAACAATAGCAATAGCACCCCCAACTAAAACACCCGCAAAAAGTGTATTAATTAAAATATCATCGGTTAAATAAAAACCTTGAAAAGAAAGTTCAAACACGCCTAGAATAAATGGATAATAAAATGTTGAAATAAGTGTTTGTAAAGCAAATTTCTTTCCCAAAATAAGCGCTCCAATAATAAAGACAATAAAATTAAAAATAAAAGTAAATAATGAAATTGGTAAATGAAAATAATGATTTAAAAACAAAGAAATACCTGTTGTCCCACCACTTAATAAATGTCCTGGAACAATAAATAAAATAACCGCAAGTGCAAGTAACGTATTTCCAAGTAATATACTAAGAATATCTTTTTTATTTGTTTTCATAAATTCCTCCATAAAAAAAACACACTGTTTTTTCCCTAACAATGTGGATCAAAGCATTCGCTTAATACGTTTGTATTATAGCATATACAAAATTCTTGTCTAGAATTTTGTATAAAAATAAAAACAATAAATCAAGATTTGTATAAATAAAATCAACGGCATACCTATATAAAATTTCACATGTTTCGTTTTATGATGAAAACAATACATACCTAAATAGCTTCCTAAACTTCCACCTATCAAAGCCACAAAAAGCAAAGTATTTTCAGAAATACGATATTTTTGTTTTTTTGCTTTTGCTTTATCAAGATCCATTATCAAAAAGCCTAATACATTTATTATTACTAAATAAATCATTAACAATCTCCTAATGAATACTGACATATTGTTTCTTTGATTACATAATAATTCATTTGTGTAACAACTAAATCATCTAGCGTACAATGAAACAAATAACATAAAGCACATAAATGTTCTAAATTAGGTAATGACTTTCCTTTTAGCCATTTATAAACACTTTGTTTACAAGAAAGTCCTAGATAAGTCTGAATATCTTGAACACAATAGCCACCTTGATTCATATACTTTTGTATTTGTTTGCCTGTTTTTTCTAAATTGATATAAGGATACATTACTTTTCTCCTTTATAATTTTTTTATTAATCTTCGAATATGACATTCAAAAATAACATACATGCCAAAATAAATAGCTTCTGAACATACAGCAATCGAAAACATCAACATAACCAACGCCGCTAACGGACCATAAACGTTGCTATAATCAACAATAGAAAAATAAATAGATAAAATACCTATAATCAATTCAATCAATAATGTTGCAACGACTGTTCCTTTAATTGTATCTAAAAATTCTACATTTTGATCAGGAATGATTTTATATAATAAAAATAAAATAATAAAAATAATGATAAATAAGAATAAAACTCTTGTTATAAAATTATGTTGATCAATAAAGATAATCTTAAAAAACGGAAAAATAATCAATAAAGAAATCACTGCAAGTATTAAAATAAAGATAAGAATGGTTTTTAAAAAAGTAATTCCTTGATCAATGAAAAATGGATATTCTTTATCATTAGGAAACATATTTTTAGAAATACGATGTAACTGATAAAAACCTCTACTTACAACAAAGATAGACGCTATTAAAGTTGTTATAGTTGTTATTGATAAAGAACGTGGTTCTATCAGTTGAATAACCATTTTTGTCACATCCGGTCTTAAATAATATGATAAAATTTCTTGTGCTGTTTTAATATCTAAAGGAAAAAACGGTGTAAAAAAAGCTAATAATGTACATATTGGGATAATTGAAAGTATCATATAATAAGCAAAAGACAAAGCAGATGCAGGTGGTACTTTATAGCGGTAATCTAAATAATATCCATATATAAAATTAAAAATACTTCTTAATTTTTCCATAGCCGTCCCTCCTTATTAGATAGTATACCATATTCTTTATGAAAAAAAGCTCCTAAGAGCTTTTACCCATTATATTTTAATACAAAATAATTTTTCTTTCCTCGACGAATAACTGTTTTGCTTTGTCCAAAAGCATCTTCTTTTTTAACAGTAAATTCTAAATCTTTAATACGTTCACCATTGATTATAACAGATCCCCCATTAACAAATTCTCTCGCTTCTCTTTTACTTTTAGCAGCTCCAACTAAAATTAAAGCGTCTAAAATATTCATTTCATTTTCTTCAGTTTCAACTGTTGGTACACCTTCAAAAGCAACATCAACTTGTTCTAAAGTTAAATTTTGAATTTGACCAGAGAATAATGTTTGTGAAACTTGAACTGCTTCTTCATAAGCTTCTTCACCATGTAAGAATGTAATAACTTCTCTAGCTAAAGCTTTATGTGCTTCTCTTAAATGAGGTTGTGTTTTATTTTTTTCTTCTAATTCCATAATTTCTTCTGGTGTTAAGAAAGTTAAGAATTTTAAGTAATCAATAACTTTATCATCTTCTGAATTAATAAAGAATTGATACATTTCATAAGGAGAAGTTTTTTCTCGATCTAACCAAATCGCTTTACCATTTGTTTTACCAAATTTTGTTCCATCACTTTTAGTTAAAAGTGGCATTGTAAAACCATAGGCTTCTTTTCCAGTTTTCTTTCTAATTAATTCAATACCAGCAGTAATATTTCCCCATTGGTCTTGCCCAGCAACTTGTAATTGACAATTTTTATTTTCATGTAACCAGTAGAAATCCATCGCTTGCATGATCATATAAGAAAATTCAGTATAAGTAATCCCTAAATCTAATCTTCTTTTTACAATGTCTTTATTCAACATATAATTGACATTGAAATATTTACCATAATCTCTTAAAAAGTCAATAAAGTTTAAATCTTTTGACCAATCATAGTTATTAACCACTTCAAAACCAAAAATCTTTTGAGCTTGTGCTTTTAAACAGTCAAAGTTATGTTGAACTTGTTCCTTTGTAATCATTGGTCTTTCTGTATCAGGTTTAGGATCACCAATTAATCCTGTTGCTCCTCCAACTAATAAAATTGGATTATGTCCGGCATCTTTTAATCTTTTACTAATTAAAAATGATGAAAAGTGCCCAATGTGCAAACTATCTCCTGTTGGATCAGTTCCAATATAGAAAGTTAATCCTCCATTATTTAATTTTTCTTCAATTTCTGGAGAACTGACATCTTTAATTAATCCTCTCCAAACTAATTCATCATAAATCTTCATAATTTCCTCCTTGAAATAAAAAACTCATTCCCATAGGAACGAGTTGATCGCGGTACCATCCTAAATTCATGTCAAAGACATACACTCAAGTAGATAACGGCTTGCACCGTCTAAGCTTTGCACTTAGAAGCTCCAGAGTGTATTCATATTACCTCTTGGCTTGTTTCCACCAACCACAAGCTCTCTATAACAATTAAGTAATATTACTTGTCTCCTTCATTGCTGTAAATACATCATATTAAATTTCATATTCAAAGTCAAGTGAATATAAAAATAAACCACTTTCGTGGTTTATTGAATAGTTGATTTACGATAAATATTTGTATAGCCTACGCACACTTCTTTTGTTTCTAATTCTTCTTGATTTAAAATTTTAGTAAGTAAACGTACAGCCAACGCACCCATATCATAAATTGGAAGATGAATCGTTGATAGTGATGGTCTACAAATAAGTGAGTAGCTTGTATCCATCATAGCCATAACTTCCATATCATCTGGAATGCTTATGTTATTATCGATTGCTGCATTAACAACTGCAACCCCTTCTTTATCATAACTTGCAAAAACTAAATCATGTTTATGATTTCTAAAATGTTCAACAAATTGTGTATAGCTTTCTTCATAGTGAGTAGAAGTATTAATAACCTGTGTTGACTCATCAAATGGTAATTGATGATCTTGATAAGCTTTTTTCATTCCTTCAATCAAATCAACTGTACGAATAAGATTTTGTTGAGGACTTACAAAAATAATATCATTTTTACCTTTTTCTAAATAATTATTAACAATATCATATGTAATCTTTTGTGCATCAACATAAACAGAACCTATCGATTCATCGCTTACTTGCATTCCAATAACAACTGCCGGAATACTATGTTTTTTAACAAGTTCAATTTGTTGATCAATATTATCGTTATTAAATAATATAACTCCATCGGCTCTTGTGCGAATGACTTTTTCCATAACGTCGTCCATTGGACCATTTCCAATATCATCTGTTGTATAAATCGTAATATTGTAATCCAATGTTCTACCAGCATCACCAATACCACCAATCATATCTTTTACATGAGCAAATAATGATTGTGGAAAGATAATTGCAATAGTTGTAGTTTTGTTTGTCGCAAGACCTCGAGCAATTTGATTAGGTTTGAAGTTTAGTTCATCAATAACCTTCATTACCTTTTCTTTAGTTTTTTCACGAACAACTGATGATCCATTAATAACACGAGATACAGTTGCAAGAGAAACACCTGCTTCTCTTGCAACATCATAAATCGTTGCTTTTTTCATTAGTCTTTTAAATCATCGATAATGACATTTAAATCATCTTCAATGTCATTAATTTCATCTTCTAAATCAGAAAAATCATCAAATTCTTGTTCGCTCATTTTTTCTTTAACTTCATTAATTTTATCATTCACTTGGACAATAACATTATCAACTTGATCTTTTAACTTAGAATATTGGTCGCTATCTTGTAATTTTGTTACAACATCATCAAATTTATCTTTTAATTCATTTAATTTCGCTAAAGAACTATCTTTAAAGTCATCAACATCAAATTCATCAACTGTTTTTTTAATACTATCAATTGTTTCACTAATTAATTTTTGATAGTCTTCAACTGTCATTTCTTTAGCACTATCAAGAGCTTCTTTTCCTTTACCTTTTAATTCTTCTCTTAACTCGCTTCCTTTTTTTGGTGCCAATAACATCCCAGCAAGAGCACCAATTCCTAAAGTTGTTAAAAATCTTCCTAATTTCATATTATCTCACCTTTCTATTTTTTCTTAATAAAGCTCATCATCATTTTCAATGGATTAAACTTTGGTCTTTGAGGATCAAAGAACTTTGCAACTGTTTCTACAGGCGCATTTAATAAGTCTAATTTGTAATTGACATCATCTAAGACTTTATCAACTCTTTTCAATGTATCTTGTGCCATTTCAACAGTATCCCCTGTTTGTTTAATTGCTGTTGATGTACGAATAAACAACACCCCTAAAGCAACTAAACAAAATGCACCTGCTAAAATTAAAACACAGTAACAAATATCCATTGTTGTCATAAACATCCCTCTACTTTCATTAATAATTGTACCATAATTTACTCTTTTTATATAGATTTTTTGGCTTCAATCAACATTTCTTCAAATTTATAAATATCTTTACTACTCATAAATAAGAATACACAGTTATCATATTGCATTAATTCTTTAACACCTGCTTCATCTTCAGTAATGACTTTAGCACGTGCACTATTTTTTGAAATATCATAGATATCAATATCAATACCGTCTTCATGTTTTGCATTTTCTGGGAATGGACAGAAATATGGGTAATCCGCTTTATCCATTTCTTGAGCAAATTCTTTAGCAAAACGCGCTCCCCTTGAAAAACGATCTGGTTGGAAAATGGCAACGATTTTCTTACCTGGATATCTCACTCTTGTTGCTTCAATAACATATCTGATTGCAGTTGGATGATGTGCATAATCGTCAACAAAAACATTGTTTCCTTGAGTTTTTACAGTATAACGACGTTTTGTTCCTTTGAATGTTTGAAGTTTACTTAAAATATAGTCATAAGACATATCTTCTAAATAACCAAGAGTAATAATAGCTAATGAATTATATAACATATGCATTCCAAATAATGGTATGTTAAAATGTCCAAATAATTCTTGATGAATATAAACATCAAATGATAATCCTTGTGGTGTTTCTAAAACATTAACAGCGCGAACATCATTATTTTCACCTAAACCAAATCTTAAAACATGTTTTTCAAAATGAATTTTCTTAATGTTAGGGTCATCTCCCCAAACAATAACTGTTTTCTTAACTTGTTTAGCAAATTGTTCAAAAGATTGAATATATCTTTCAAGATTTCCAAAATAATCAACATGGTCTAATTCAATGTTATTAATAATGGCATAATCTGGATGATAATGTAAGAAATGATCTTGGAATTCACACGTTTCTGAAATAAAATATTTACTTCCTACTTGTCCATGTCCAGTTCCATCACCAATTAAAACAGATGTTTTATCAAAATCTTCAAATAAATGGTAAGCCATACCTGTTGTTGTTGTTTTTCCATGTGTTCCTGCAACAGCAATAGAAACATAATGTTCCATAAAATCAGCTAAGAAATCATAATATCTTGTACACTTTACATTTGGATTTTCTAAAGCTGCTTTGACTTCTTCATTGGATTCATCAAAAGCATTACCAATAATTACGTGATAACCATCCTTTATATTATCTTTATTGAATGAATAAATTGGAATATTTCTTTTTCTCAATTCATCTTCAATAAATATATATTTATCAATATCACTTCCAGCAACTTCGTTCCCTAATTCATATAAAATTGTTGCTAGTGGAGCCATTCCTGACCCTTTAATTCCTATAAAATAATACATACTTGTCACCTCGCTAACTATTCTATCACAAATTGATTTCTTTTTCTTTGTTAAGTGTATATTTTTTAAAAAAAACGAGCAAAGCCCGTTTTGAAACATTCTATGTAAGTTTAAACCCCTAAACTAATACGAATACATTTATTAATACGTTCCATTTCTAATGGCGTTAATTCCCCTATTTTTCTAATCAACCGTGATTTATCAATGGTCCTCATTTGTTCAAGCAAGGCAATTGAATTTTCTTTTAAATCATCTCTTGATTTAATAAATGTATGGGTAGGAATATTTTTCTTTTTAGATGATGTCAAAGGTGAAATAATAATAGTTGTACTAAATCGATTCCCACTATCATTTTGAATAACAACAACAGGTCGAATTCCAGATTGTTCACTTCCTACACCTACACTCAAATCAGCATAAAACAAATCTCCTCTTTTTACTTCCATATAATTCATCCTTTCTTTTGATATTATTATATAATTTCTTGTTGACAAAATTTGTCTATTTAAAGAGGCTTTAAAAATATTTTTTCACTTTAAAAGTTTACTCATTTTTTTCTTTTTTATACAAAAAAAACGAGCGCAAGCTCGTTTTTAAATAATATAAATATCTTTTGTAAATGAATTTAAAACCTGACATCCATCTTTTGTCACCATAACTAGATCTTCTACACGTACTCCGAAATTTCCTTCTAAATAAATACCTGGTTCAATTGAAAAAATCATTCCTTCTTCAACTTCCATTTCATTTACCGAAGAGACATCTCCATATTCATGAACATCTCGACCAATAAAATGTCCTAAACGATGTGTAAAATATTTTCCATAGCCTTCATCACTGATGACTTTTCTTGCACACTTATCAATATCTGATAATTTAACTCCTGGTTTGATCATTGCTTCTGCAGCTTCATTTGCTTTTTTTACAATTTCATAAACTTTAATTTCTTCTTCCAAAATACCTTCATAAAAGAATGTACGTGTCATATCAGAACAATACCCTTTATAAATACATCCCATGTCAATCAGTACACAATCACCTTTTCTAAGTAGTGTATCATCATTTTCATGATGTGGATCAGCAGCGTTTTTACCAAATGCAACAATCGCTCCATAACAAGTAGAATGATGATTGAAAAATAATTCATCTAATTTTTTAGCAAGTTGTTTTTCTGTCACGCCTTCTTGAATGAATGGAATGATTTCTTCCATAACAGCATCATTGATTTTACTTGATTCAATCATTAAAACTTGTTCTTGTAAATCTTTTTTCATGCGTACGAGATCAACACATGGTGAAGCATTGATATACTTTGCATCTGGGAGTTTTTTCATAAGATCTAACAAGAAATGTGAGGCCCAATTTTTATCAATTCCAATTCTTCCTGGAAAATGCATTTCATCAACAATTGTTTGAATAGCATCTTGTCCATCTTTATGCCAAACAATGTTAACATCTAAATCATGATCCAAATAAAATAAATCATTCATGAATAAGGTATGATTTCCATGTTTTGAAATCATGAAAACAAACATTCTTTCATGCGGATCATTATAGTATCCTGTACAATAAGCAATTGATTGAGGATCACTTATTAAAAAGTAATCCAATCTTGCTTCTTCCATTAAATCAAGTATTTCTTGTATACGATCGTTATTCATCTTTTAAAACTCCAATACCTAATTCTTTTAATTGATCTTCTTCTACACTGTTTGGTGCTTTAGACATTGGACATGTTGCACTGGCATTTTTAGGGAAAGCAATAACGTCTCTAATAGAATCACTTTCAGTAAGTAACATGGCAAGACGATCTAATCCTAAAGCAAATCCTCCATGTGGTGGTGTCCCATATTTTAATGCATCAACAAACCAACCAAATTTATTTCTTACTTGTTCATCTGTTAAACTTAAAGCTTTGAAAGCTCTTTGTTGTAAGTCTTGTTCGTAAATACGTTGAGAACCTCCACCAAGTTCAAAACCATTTAAGACAATATCATAGGCATCAGCAAGACAATTTGCTGGATCTGTATCTATTTTATCTAAATCTGATTCTTTAGGTCTTGTAAATGGGTGATGCATTGCATAATATCTTTGAGTTTCATCATCATATTCAAACATTGGGAAATCAACAACCCATAATAATCCTAATTCTTTTGGATCATATAAATTTAATTCTTTTCCTAAATGATTACGTAAAGCAGCTAAAGCATCACAAACAACCATATATTTTGTATCCGATACAAATAATAATAAGTCGTTATCTTCACCATTCATTGCTTCAATTAATCTTTGCATTTGTTCTTCACTAAAGAATTTAGCAATTGGCCCTTCACCAACACCATTATTTACTTTTAACCAAGCAAGACCTTTTGCTTTATATGTTTTTGCAAGTTCTGTTAATTGATCAATTTTCTTTCTTGAATAATCACTTGCATGATTTTTAACATTAATTCCTTTAACATATCCATTATTTTCTAAAGCTGATTTAAATACCATAAAATCAACATCTTTAACAACTTCATTTAAATTAACAAGTTTCATATCAAAACGGATATCTGGTTTATCAATACCATAAGTTTCCATCGCTTCATGCCAAGTCATACGTGGAAGTGGTAACTTAACATCAACACCTTTTACATCTTTAATGACTTTAGCTACCATATTTTCACCAACTTCGATGATTTCATCTGTTGTCATAAATGACATTTCAACATCGACTTGAGTAAATTCTGGTTGACGATCCGCTCTTAAATCTTCATCTCTGAAACAACGAGCAATTTGGTAATATTTTTCAAAACCAGCAACCATTAATAATTGTTTAAATAATTGAGGTGATTGTGGTAAGGCATAGAAATCACCATGATGTACACGTGAAGGTACTAAGAAATCTCTTGCTCCTTCAGGAGTTGATCTGTTTAAATAAGGTGTTTCAATATCCACAAAATCATGACTGTCTAAGTATTCTCTAATACTTCTTGTAATTTTATGTCTTGTTAGAATTTTATTTTGCATAACAGGTCTTCTTAAATCAAGATAACGATATTGCATTCTTGTTTCTTCTAAAGCATCTGTATCATCTGCAACAATAATTGGTGTCGTATTGGCTGTATTGATGATTTTGATTTCTGATGCATCAACTTCAATATCTCCTGTAGGCATATTTGGATTTTTACTAGAACGTTCTACAACAGTTCCTTTAACATATAAAATATATTCATTTTTAATATCTTTTGAAATGTTTTCCATTTCTTCATTGATAATAATTTGTGTAATTCCATAACGGTCTCTTAAATCAATAAATACAAGAGCTCCTAAATTTCTCTTTTTAGCAACCCATCCTTTTAGTTCAACTGTTTGTCCAACATTTTCTAAACGAAGTTCACCGTTATTATGTGTTCTATTCATGTTCATGTCCTCCACTTAAATGATTTTCAATATGTGCCAAAATATTTTCTAATGGTACTACAACTTGTTCTTTATCATGATTACATTTAATATTAACCACTTCATTTTTTACTTCTTCTTCCCCTAAAATAATAGAGAAATGTGCATTAAAACGATCTGCTGATTTAAATTGTCCTTTTAAGCCACGAGATACATGATCCATTTCACATGTAAAGCCATTTGCTCTTAACATCGCAATAATTTGCATAGCAAGATCTTTTGCTTCTTCGCCTAAAGGCATAATATAACAATCTAAACCATCTTCGTCTTCATCTTCTTCATCATCTAAAGCAAGAAGGAGTCTTTCCATACCAAAAGCAAAGCCAACACCAGGTGTAGCCGGTCCACCAATTTCTTCGATTAAACCATTGTAGCGTCCACCACCACCAACAGTAGCTCCAGCACCTAATTTTGGATCATCAGAAATGATTTCAAAAACAGTATGAGAATAATAATCTAATCCTCTTACTAAATTTGTATCAATAACATAATCAATTTCTAAATCATCTAATAAAGAACATACTTTATCAAAATGATTTTTAGCACTTTCGCTTAAATAATCAATTGTTTTCGGTGCTGTTTTCATAGCTGGATGTTTCGCATCCACTTTGCAATCTAAAATACGTAAAGGATTCTTTTCAAAACGTGCTTTACAATCTTCGCATAAGTCATCTAAATGGCCTCTAAAATGATCTTTTAAAGCTTCACGATAAGCATCTCTTGATTCATTATCACCTAAAGAGTTGATATGAAGTGTGACATTTTGAAGTCCTAATGCTTCAACAACAGTCACTGCCATAAGCATACATTCAACATCTACATAAGGCGATTCAACACCTAACATTTCTACCCCAAATTGGTGGAATTGTCTTTGTCGACCGTTTTGAGGTCTTTCATATCTAAACATTGGTCCCATATAATAAACTTTTTGTAGTTTTTCTGGTAAACCATACATTTTATTTTCTACATAAGCTCTTGCAATACCAGCAGTTCCTTCTGGTCTAAGGGAAATATATCTTCCTTTTTTATCTTGAAAAGTATACATTTCTTTAGAAACAACATCACTTGTATCCCCCACAGCTCTGTTAAATAATTCAGCATGTTCGAAAATTGGTGTTCTCATTTCTTTGACATTATAATTAGCGGCAATCGTTCTTAACAATTGTTCTAATTTAATCCATTTTTCACTTTGTCCTGGTAAAATATCTACCGTACCTCTTGGTGCACTATATCCCATTATTTTTCCTCCTTAAAATATAAAAACGCCCCTCTAAGGACGTTTTAACGCGGTACCACCTTAATTCGTATTTTCATACGCACTTTCATCTTAACGCGATTAACGATTACTCTTTTCAAGTAATTCCTCACAAGTGTCCCATAGCTTCCATACAAAGATTTTCACCAACCATCTTCTCTCTAACTATTTCCACTATTTAATCTTGCTCAATGGATTACAAAGATTATATAAAATAATGACTAAAAAATCAATTCCTATTTCTAGCATCTATAGTATACCACGTTTTTTAATCCTTTATGTCTCAAATTTGTCTCATTTTTGTTCCATTTTTGAAAGACGATACTCTTCTACAATAAATTGTGACAGATCTTCTTTTAAACTATGGTTATCATAATAAACAAGACGTGTTTTCTTCTTTCTAGAAATATCATTCAATTTTAAAAGATAACTTTCAACAGGTTTTATTTTTTCATTTTGACTATAAACAACAAGAAGCTGATAGAAATCTTCTACCAGCTTTTTGCCAACTTGATCATTATATAAAATATTTATTGCACGACGATCAATCATTATAAATCAATATCACATAAGTTAGAAGCATATCCAATATAACTTGCAGGTGTCATATCTAATAAAGTTTGACGATCTTCATCTGATAAAACATCTAATCCTTTCGCAAATTCCATAATTGCTTCTTGTGAAATATTTTTACCTCTTGTAAGTTCTTTTAATTGATCATAGGCATCAGAAATACCATATTTTCTAAGCATTGTTTGAATTGGTTCAGCAAGAACTTCCCATTTTTCATTTAAGTCAGCTGCAAGTTTATCTTTATTAACAACACATTTAGCTAAACCATTTGTTGTTTCACTAATTGCTTGTAAAGAGTAACCAAAAGCTAAACCAATATTTCTTTGACTTGAACTATCTGATAAATCTCTTTGCATACGTGATCTAGGTAATTTGTTTGATAAACCAACACAAATATTATTAGACATATCAACATTTGCTTCTGAGTTTTCAAAACGAATTGGATTGACTTTATGAGGCATTGTACTACTTCCTACTTCTCCTTTTACAGGAATTTGTTTGAAATATTCCATAGAAATGTATAACCACATATCAACATCAAAATCCACTAACACATTATTGAAATGACGAATACCATCTAAAATATGACATGTATAATCATGGCTTTCAATTTGTGTTGTTAAAGGATTGTAAGTTAACCCTAAATATTCTTCTACAAATTTTTTATTAAGAGTTTGCCAATCTAATTGAGGAAATGCTGTTAAAATAGCACTATAGTTTCCTGTTGCCCCATTAAATTTAGCTTTAATTTTAATATTTTCAATATTTTCAATGCTTGAAGTAAAACGATAAGCATAAACTTTAAATTCCTTACCAATTGTTGTTGGTGTGGCAGGTTGACCATGAGTATGAGCTAACATCGCATCATTTTTATGTTCAACAGCCCATTTATTAATAACAGCAGTAAATTCTTTTGCTTTCTTTAACCAAACATCATTTAAACCATGTTTGATCATACAAGCATAAGATGTATTATTAATATCTTCTGAAGTACATCCAATATGAACAAAACTGATTAAATAATCATAACCCATATCTTTTAATTGATTTCCAATGAAATATTCTACTGCTTTAACATCATGTCTTGTAACAGCTTCAATATCTTTGATTGCTTTAAAAGAATCATAATTGAAATCTTTTGAAATAGCTTCGATTTGTCCTAAGTTATCTTTGTCAAATTTAGAAAGAACATCACTTTCTACATTTTCAATTAAAAATTTTAACCATTGAATTTCAACAAAAACACGATATTTCACTAAAGCATATTCAGAAAAATATTCACCTAAAGCATCTTTAATACCTGCATAACGTCCATCTAAAGGACTTAATGTAAAACATTCAAATTGTTGTTTATCCATTCTATTTACCACCTCTAAAATAATTTACACCAGCTTCAAATAATTTTTGATCCATTTCACCATAAACATTTTTAAAACGGTTTTCTCCTTGACGTTCACTATGTCCCATCTTACCAAGAACACGACCATCACGAGAAACAATACCTTCAATAGCATACATTGAACCATTAGGATTGTATGGTGTTTGCATTGTGACTTTACGATTAGGATCAACATATTGAGAGAATACTTGTCCATTAGCGAATAATTCATCAATAACTTCTTTAGGAGCAACAAAACGTCCTTCTCCATGAGAAATAGGAATAACATGAACATCTCCCACATTAACATTAGCAAGCCATGGTGATTTAACAGAACCAATACGTGTATCTACAAATTGAGATAAGTGACGACCAATCGTATTGAATGTAAGAGTAGCGTCATTTTCCGACATATCTCTAATTTCACCATATGGAAGTAATCCTAATTTAATAAGTGCTTGGAATCCATTACAAATACCAATCATTAAACCATCTCTATTATCTAATAAATCACTAATTGCTGCTTTTAATCTTGGATTTCTTAAAACTGTTGCAATAAATTTACCTGAACCTTCAGGTTCATCACCAGCAGAGAATCCTCCTGGTAGCATCACAATATTAGCACGTTTGATAGCATTTTCCAATTCATCAATCGATGTTTTTAACATTTCTTCTGTTTTATTTCTAATTAAGACAAGTTCAACCTTTGCCCCTGCTTTTTCAAAAGCACGTTTTGAATCATATTCACAGTTTGTTCCTGGGAATACTGGAATAACAACTAAAGGTGTTTCAATATATTGTTTTGCTTTTAAAGTTGATCTTGTTTTACATTCCGCAACTTTAATATCTTGTGTAGGTGCTTTTTCTCTTGTTGGATAAACACTTTCTAATGGTGCTTTATTGATTGCATAAGCTTCTTGAATAGAAATTGTATCCATTCCATAAGAGAATTTTTCACTATCATTTAAAGTAGCCACTACTCTATAATCTAAACCTACTAGATCTTTTTCAGATTTTACTTCAACAATGATGTTTCCATAATTCTTTTCAACATAAGAAGCAAGTGAATAATCCGTATTGAAAGCAGCTCCTAAACCATTACCAAAGGCCATTTTACAAACAGCTTCAATCACACCACCATCTTTAACTGTATAAGCTGAATAAATTTTCTTTTGTTTCATTAAATCTTGGATAGCATTATATTGTTTTTGTAAATGATCAAAATCAAAGACTCTAAATTGATCTTTTTTAATTTGAACTTCCGCTAAAATATGTCCCGCTTCTTTTGCTTCTGGTGTCATAACATCATGAACATCACTTGCTGTAATGGCAAAAGAAACAAGTGTTGGTGGAACCGAAATATTTTCAAATGTTCCTGACATTGAATCTTTACCACCAATTGATGGAAGTTTTAATTCTTGTTGAACACGATTAGCTCCAAGTAAAGCAGCTAATGGTTTACCCCAACGTTTTGGATCATCTAATAATTTTTCAAAATATTCTTGGAATGAAAAACGAATTGTATGATAGTTTCCACCCATGGCAACGATCTTAGCAACACTTTCAACAACGGCATACATCGCTCCATGATATGGTGACCATTTAGAAATCTTAGGATTATACCCATAAGCCATTAAAGAAGCAGTTGTTGTTTCTTTTCCTAAAACAGGAATTAAAGCAGCCATACCTTCTGTTTCGCTGTGATATGTACGTCCACCATAAGGAGATAAAACTGTACCATTTCCAATAGATGAGTCAAATCTTTCAACAAGACCTTTTTGTGAAGCAACAGATAATCTTGATAATACTTCTTTTGTTGTACCAACAAAATCATTTCTTTCTTCTTCATCAAAAGGTGTACTTTCAAAGTTTGGTAATTCAACTTCAATATTTTGATAACGTTTTGCCCCTGCAGCATCTAAGAAATCACGAGAAATATTAACAATATCTTTACCCATGTGCTTCATTACTAAACGATTTGTATCTGTAACAGTTGCCACTTGAACAACTTCTAAGTTTTCTTTTGCACATTCTTCTTTAATGAAATCAACATCATAGTCATTGACAACAATAGCCATACGTTCTTGTGATTCACTAATAGCAAGTTCTGTACCTGTTAAACCATCATATTTTTTCAAAACAGCATCTAAATCAATATCAAGCCCTGGAGCAAGTTCACCAACGGCAACACAAACCCCACCAGCTCCAAAGTCATTACATCTAACAACTTTTTCTGAGACTGCTTTATTTCTAAATAATCTTTGAATTTTTCTTTCTTCTACAGGATTTCCTTTTTGAACTTCAGCACCTGCTGTTTCAATAGATTTTACGTCATGTGATTTTGAAGAACCGGTAGCACCACCGATACCATCACGTCCTGTGCGTCCCCCAATTAATAAGACGATTTGTCCATTTTGTGGTTCTAAACGTTTTACTTGTTCTTTTGGTGCAGCAGCCACAACAGCTCCTACTTCCATACGTTTAGCGATATAACCTTCATCGTAAATTTCATGAACATAACCTGTTGTTAACCCGATTTGGTTACCATAACTTGAAAAACCATGAGCAGCTTCTTGACAAATTTTTCTTTGTGGTAATTTACCTAGCGTTGTTTCTGCCAATGTTTTTCTTGGATCACCTGCTCCAGTAATACGCATTGATTGGTAAACATAAGCACGTCCTGAAAGTGGGTCACGAATAGCTCCACCTAAACATGTTGCAGCTCCCCCAAATGGTTCAATTTCTGTAGGGTGGTTATGTGTTTCATTTTTGAACATTAATAACCATTGTTCATCTCCTTGATTTGTATGAACAGTAATTTCAATAGAACATGCATTAATTTCTTCAGAAACTTCCATATCATCAAGATATCCTTTTTTACGAAGTTCTTTCATTGAAATCGTTGCAAGATCCATTAAAGTAAGAGGTCTTGTTGTATTTACCCCATAAACGGCATGTCTGCTTGTTTTATAGCTTTCAATATCTTTTTCTAAGATTTCTTTAAAAGCACCATTTTGAATATCGATATCTGTAATAACTGTCGCAAATGTTGTATGACGACAATGATCAGACCAATATGTATCTAATACTTTGATTTCTGTTTCAGTAGGATCTCTATGTTCTTCATTTTTAAAGTAATCTTGAGTTACTTTTAAATCATCAAGATTCATAGCCATTCCATTATCTTTTAAGAATTGATTTAATCCTATTTCATCTAAATCATTAAATCCAGTTAAAGTTGGCACAGGTTTAATATCCGGTGTTTCATCATTTAAATGTTCTGGTTTTTCTAAAGAAGCAATTCTTTGATCAACTGGGTTAATTAAATAATGTTTGATTTGATTTAAAACATCTTCATTTTTATCAATGTCTACTACAATAAGTTTGGCACATCTTACTTTTGTTGAAGATGTTCCTGTTAGAATTTGGAAACATTGTTCGCATGAATCAGCACGTTGATCATATTGACCTGGTAAAAATTCAATTGCGAAAACAGATTCTTTTTCACTCATTGGAAATGTTTCATCATAAACATGATCCACCATTGGTTCAGCAAGAATTGTATTAATTCCTTGTTGTAAGATTTCTTCACTAATTCCTTGTACATCATAACGATGAACAATACGAAGTGAATGAATCGTTAAACCTAATTGTTCAACGAGGTTGGTTTGAATTTCATGCGCTTCTGTTGCGTATTCTTTTCTTTTTTCTACATAAATTCTTCTTACATTTGTCATAGAGTTCTCTCCTATCTAAGTCCAATATCATGACGATAGTACATACCATCGAATGTAATAATTGTAGCAGTTTCATAGACTTTCGCAAGTGCTTCTTGTAAATTTGCTCCTCTTGCACACACATTTAAAACACGTCCACCATTTGTGACAAGTTTACCATCTTTTAAAGCTGTTCCCGCATGGAAAACAACAATATCATCACTTACTTTGTCAATATTTTTAATTTCAATTCCTTTTTCATATTTACCTGGATAACCTCCACTTGCAAGTACAAGACAAGCCACGTGGTCATCTGACCATTTAACTTCAACTTGATCTAAAGTATAAGTAGCACAAGCATCCATGATTTCATAAAGATCACTTTCTAAACGAAGAAGGATTGATTGTGTTTCAGGATCACCAAAACGGACATTGAATTCAAGAACTTTTGCTTGATTATTTTCAATCATTAAACCAATGAAAACAACTCCACGATAGTCCATTTGATCTTCTTTAAGTCCTTGCATAAATGGATCAAGAATATCTTTTTTTAAGACTTCATCCATACCTTCTGGTAAAAATGGATTTGGGGAAACAGTTCCCATACCACCCGTATTAGGTCCTTTATTTCCATCAAAGATTTGTTTATGATCTTTTGCTGAAACCATTGGTACAATTGTTTTACCGTCTGTAAAACAAAGTAAAGAACATTCAAATCCTGTTAAGAATTCTTCTAATACAACTTTACTTCCGGCACCATCTAAAGCACCATCAACCATCATTTCTTTTAAAGTAGAAATGGCATCTTCTTTATTTTCAACAATGACAACACCTTTTCCAGCAGCTAAACCATCTGCTTTGATTACTAACGGAAAATCAAAGTGATCAACTTCTTTACAAGCTTTTTCAAAGTCTGTGACTTCAACATATTTTGCTGTAGGAATATGATGTCTAATCATAAAATCTTTAGAGAAAGCTTTGCTTCCTTCTAAAGTTGCTGCTTTTTTTTGAGGGCCAAAAGCTTTATAACCTGCTTTTTCAATATCATCAGCAAGACCATTACATAAAGGAACTTCTGGACCAATAACTGTTAAATCGATTTGATTCTTTTGAATAAAATCAACAATAAATTCATTATCTTCTACTGAACCTGGTACACACGTACCTAAACTTGCAATCCCAGGGTTTCCTGGAATTGCATAAAGTTCAGATACTTTTGGACTTTGTTTTAATTTATAAGCAATCGCATGTTCACGACCACCACTACCGATTACAAGAACTTTCATATAAGCCTCCTAGTGTCTAAAGTGTCTATATCCGCTAAATACCATAGGGATATTTTTTTCATTACATAAATCAATTGAATCTTGATCTCTAATTGAACCACCTGGTTGAATAATTGCTTGAACACCTGCATCTGCAGCCACTTGAACACAGTCATTGAATGGGAAGAAAGCATCTGAAGCAAGTACTGAACCATTGAAATCTTTATCTGGATTATTATGAATAGCATTTTCTAAAGCCCATACTCTTGATGTTTGTCCTCCACCAATAGCAAGTGTTACACCATTTTTAACAATACAGATCGCATTTGATTTTACATATTTAACAACTTTCATACCAAATTCCATATCTGTAAGTTGTTCTTTTGTAGGTTGAACATTTGTTACAACTTTCATTTCATCAATCATTTTTGTATTTAATTCTTGAACTAATACTTTTCCTTCAAGATATTTAATATCATATTTAGCACCACGTGCATCTAAATTTTTAAGTTTTAAAATACGTAAGTTTTTCTTTTTCTTTAAGATTTCTAAAGCATCATCATCAAAATCTGGTGCAGCTACGATTTCTAAGAAAATCTTATGCATTTGTTCAGCTGTTGCTTTATCGATTTTATAGTTAACAGCAACGATTCCACCAAAAATTGATTGAGGATCTGCTTCATAGGCCTTCATATAAGAATCATAACCTGTATTTCCAATAGCAACACCACAAGGAGTTGAATGTTTGATGGCTGCTGTAACAATTTGATTACCAAATTCTCTAACAAGTGCAACTGCTCCATATAAATCGTTTACATTGTTAAATGAAATTTCTTTACCATGAAGTTGTTCATAATCTAATAAAGATTTTTGAACATAACTATCTTCATATTTATTTGCTGCTTGTTGAGAGTTTTCGCCATAACGTAAATGTTCTACTTTCTTTAATGAAAGATTTAATGTATCTGGGAATTGATCTCCAACTTGATCTGCAAAGTATCTTGAAATCATTGCATCATAAGCACCTGTCATAGAGAATGCTTTATAAGCAAGATTCATTCTGAAATCAAAATCAGTTGTATCATTTTTAATCGCATCTAAAACATTGTCATAATCTTTTGGATCCGTAACAATTAAAACATCTTTAAAATTTTTAGCTGCTGAACGAATCATTGATGGTCCACCAATATCAATATTTTCAATCATATCTGGTAAATCTTTACCAGCTTTTAAAGCTTTTTCAAATTCATATAAGTTGACACATACTAAATCAATTGGATGAATACCATGTTTTTTAATTGTTTCAACATGACTAGGTAAATCACGACGATATAAAAGTCCTCCATGAACCATTGGATGAAGTGTTTTAACACGTCCATCTAACATTTCAGGAAATCCTGTCACATCATCAATTGCAATACAAGAAACCCCATTTTCTTGTAAAACTTTCATTGTACCTCCTGTTGATACAATTTCAAAACCTAATTCTACTAATCCTTTAGCAAAATCAACAACCCCATCTTTATTTGTAACTGAAATTAAAGCTCTTTTCATTTAAATTACCTTTGCCTTTCCATCAATAATTTTTATCTTATTATCACAATATAACCCTACAACTTCAGGTAATAATTTATGTTCAATCTCTAACACCCTTTTTTGAATATCATCCGCTGTATCTAAATCCGATATATCACAAGCAACTTGTTTAATAATCGGTCCCCCATCGACAATATTTGAAACAAAGTGCACGGTTGCCCCCGAAACCTTTGCACCACGTTGTAATACAGCTTCATGAACATGCATTCCATACATTCCTGGTCCACAAAAAGAAGGAATAAGGGAAGGATGAATGTTCATAATTTTATTTGGATATGCATCAATTAACTCATCCGTTAAAATTGCTAGATAACCCGCTAAGACAATAAAATCAATATTTCTTTCTTTTAACATCTTTACAATCAAAGCATCATCTTTTTTGACAACCGCTGTTTCAATCCCAGCATCTTTAGCTCTTTGTAAACCATAAGCCTTTTGACGATTCGAAAGAACAAGGGCGATTTCGCCATTGATCTTTCCTTCGTTTTTAGCATCAATAATAGATTGTAAATCTGTTCCTCCACCAGAGACAAAGACTGCAAATTTTAGCATAAATCCACGCCCTTATCTCCTTCTACGATATTTCCAACAACGTAGCATTTATCTCCTGCTTCTTCAATAGCTTTCATTGTTGTTTCAACATCTTCTGGATTAACTGCAATTACCATACCAAGACCCATATTGAATGTGTTATACATCATATGTTCTTCAATATTTCCATTTTTTTGAATTAAATCAAATAAAGCTGGTACTGGATAACTTTCTTTTTTAATGATTGCTCTTACATTTTCAGGAAGCATTCTAGGTACATTTTCAAAGAAACCTCCTCCTGTAATATGAGAGCATCCTTTAATTCTAACACCCGCATTTTTTACATTTTTTAAAGCTTTTACATAAATACGTGTTGGTTCAATTAAAGCTTCTCCTAAAGTTTTTCCTAATTCATCATAGTATGTATCTAATGATTCTTTTGTCATTTCAAACACTTTTCTAACAAGTGAAAAACCATTTGAATGAACACCACTTGAAGCAATACCAATAAGTGTATCTCCTGCTTTAATTGTTGAACCATCAATAATATCTTTTTTATCAACAACACCCACAGCAAAACCAGCTAAATCATAATCATCTTCAGGCATTAAACCTGGATGTTCAGCAGTTTCACCACCAACTAAAGCACATTCAGATTGTAAACATCCTTCAGCAACACCACTTACAATTGAAGCAATCTTTTCAGGATAGTTTTTACCACAAGCAATATAATCTAAGAAGAAAAGTGGTTCTCCTCCAGAACAAGCAATATCATTGACACACATCGCTACAGCGTCAATACCAATTGTATCGTGTTTATCCATCACAAAAGCAAGTTTTACTTTTGTTCCACAACCATCTGTTCCTGATAATAAAACCGGTTCTTCCATATTTTTAATACCACTTAAATCAAAAGCACCAGCAAAACCACCAAGTCCTCCTAAAACTTCAGGACGCATTGTTTTTTTAACATGTTCTTTCATTAATTCTACTGATTTATAACCTGCTTCAATATCGACTCCAGCTTTTTTGTAATCCATCTTTATTCTCCTTAATTATTTATTTTGCATTCTTGCTAGAACTGCTTTATAAGTTTCAATTAAATCTCCAATATCTTGTCTAAATACATCTTTATCATATTTTTGGTTTGTATCAACATCCCATAAACGACATGAATCTGGTGAAATTTCATCAGCTAATAAAATAGTACCGTCAGCTGTTTTACCAAATTCAATTTTAAAATCAACAAGTTTTAAATTCATTGATAAGAAGAATTCTTTTAATAATTCATTGATTTTTAATGTTGTTTCTTTGATGTATGCTAATTCTTCTCTAGTTGCAAGTTTTAAAGCAACAGCGTGATCATCATTAATTAATGGATCACCATATTCATCATTTTTATAACTCATTTCAAAGATTGGTTCATCTAAAACAACACCTTCAGGCGCCCCTAATCTTTTACAGAAAGATCCAGTTGTAATATTTCTAATAATAACTTCTAATGGGAAGATATCTACTTTTTTAACTAAGATATCTCTTTCATTTAATTTTTTAATCATGTGTGTTTTGATTCCAGCTTCTTCTAACATATCAAAGATAATACAAGAGATTGTATTATTTAAAACACCTTTACCTTCAAACTTATCATGCTTAACACCATTTCCTGCTGTTGCATCATCTTTATAATGAATTAAATATTCATCTTCCTTTTCAGTTTTGTAAACTTGTTTTGCTTTTCCTTCATACAATAATTCTGCCATTTTTCTTTTCCCCCTATTTGTATTTTTCTATGACTTCATCGTTAGCTTTCATTGCGTCAGCTTCCATTTGTTTTCTTTCTTTAAGTAGCCCTTCTTTGATTTCACTATGTTTAATAGCCATAATTTGAAGTGCTAAATAAGCTGCATTTTTACTTCCATTAATAGCAACAGTTGCTACTGGAATACCCGAAGGCATTTGAACAATGGATAATAAAGCATCCATTCCGTCTAAATTACTTCCTGCAATTGGAACACCAATAACTGGTAAAACTGTTTGACTAGCCACCACACCTGGAAGGGCTGCTGCCATTCCTGCAGCTGTAATAATAACTTCTGTTCCATCTGTTTCTGTTTCTTTAATGAAACTAGAAAGTCCTAAATGTGCTCTATGAGCAGATAAACAACGAACATTCACTTCAACACCATAATTTTTTAAAATTGAAATAGCTGGTTCAACTTTAGGTAAATCAGAAGTTGAACCCATGATAATAGCAACTTTCATCTTTCTCTCCTTTTTAGAATAATCCTATAATTTTTCCATCTTCATCAATATCCATATTGACAGCGGCTGGACGTTTTGGAAGTCCTGGCATACGCATAATATCACCAGAAATAGCAACCAAGAATCCTGCTCCAGCAGATGGAATAATATCATTGATTTTAACAGTAAATCCTGTTGGTCGACCAAGTAAAGAAGCTTGGTCAGATAATGAGTATTGTGTTTTAGCAACACAAATTGGTAATTGACTTAATCCTTGTTCTGTATATTTTTTAATTTTATTTTTTGCTTTCTTTGTAAATTCAACACCATCTCCACCATAGATTTCTTTAACAATTGTTTCAATCTTTTCTTCAATTGATAAATCTAAATCATAAAGTGGATGATAATTAGCTTCTTTTGTTTCCAAAATATTTAATAACTTTTCAGCAAGTTCGATTCCACCATCAGCACCTTTTTCCCAAACTTTACTAATAGCTACTTCAACACCAAGTTTCTTGCAACATTCATTCAATAATTGAAGTTCCGCTTCTGTGTCTGTTGGAAAAGCATTAATAGCAACGATACAAGGTAAATCGAATTTTGCAATGTTTTCAATATGCTTTTCTAAGTTTCCTAAACCAGCTTTTAAAGCTTCCAAATTTTCATTTCCTAAATCTTTTTTAGCAACACCACCATGCATTTTTAAAGCTCGAACAGTTGCAACAATAACAACTGCTTCAGGATTTAAATTTGCTTGACGACATTTAATATCTAAGAATTTTTCAGCTCCTAAATCTGCACCAAATCCAGCTTCAGTAATCGCATAATCTCCCAACTTGATAGCAAGTTGAGTGGCCATAACTGAGTTACATCCATGGGCAATATTTGCAAATGGACCCCCATGAACAAATACTGGTGTGTGATCTAAAGTTTGAACTAAATTTGGTTTAATCGCATCTTTTAATAAAAGTGTTACCGCTCCTGTTGCTTCAATATCATCAACAGTAATTGGTTTTCCATCATAAGTATAAGCGACAATCATTTTTGCAGCTCTTTGTTTTAAATCTTCTAAAGAAGTCGCTAAACAAAGAATTGCCATAACTTCACTAGCAACGGTAATATCAAATCCATCTTCACGAGGGACCCCGTTTACTTTACCACCAAGTCCACAAACAGTATGACGTAATGCACGATCGTTTAAATCGACCACACGTTTCCAAACGATTTGTCTTACATCGATATTAAGTGGATTTCCTTGATGAATGGAATTATCAAGCATCGCTGCAATTAAGTTGTTTGCAGCAGTGATTGCATGAATATCTCCTGTAAAATGAAGGTTGATATCTTCCATTGGAACAACTTGCGCATATCCTCCACCAGCAGCTCCACCTTTGATTCCAAAACATGGACCAAGCGATGGCTCACGCATTGCAACTACAGATTTCTTTCCTAATTTGTTAAGTGCTTGTGATAATCCAATCATTGTTGTGGTTTTCCCTTCACCTGCAGGTGTTGGATTAATTGCTGTTACTAAGATCAATTTTCCATCTTCGTTTTGATCTAATTTTTTAATGGCTTCAAGGGAAATCTTTGCTTTATATTTTCCATATAATTCTAGATCATCCTCATCTAAACCAACTTTTTGAGCAACTTCAACAATTGGTTTCATCTTTGCACTTTGTGCAATTTCTACATCAGTTAACATTGTCGTTCATCCTTTCTTTTTTTCTTTTTGATTGATTCTATTAACCACTTTCATTATATTACAAGACAATATGTGAAACTAGTTTTTTTACTCTACCAACCAAAAAAAGAGCCCACTCATCCAGACTATTATTAGCCCAGACGGTCGACTCTTTTACACGATTATACTCCCTGTGGTTTATTCCACTTCCGTCAGTCGTATAACTTAACTGCATAATATCAAAAAATGTCTCTTTTAGCAACACCAAAATAATTTTTATTCTACCTAAAAATCAATTTTCCAACAATCTATCATTCTTTTTAATCATTTAATAATTTTTCAAAACCTTTTTTATTTAACAAAATATGTGAAACATATTTTCCATTTTTAAAAACTGCCCAATTATTAAAAATACATGGTATGTTTTTTGCTTTTTCCAAAGTATCAACTTTAATAAAATCAACTTGTATATTACAATCTTTCATGTATTCTTTAATTTCGTATATACAATTTAATGTAAAAGGACATTGTGGTGAATAATATATTGTTATATGATTTGAATCAACCATCATTTGTTTAACATTTTTACAAAAAGAAGGTTTTTGATGATTAAAAGATAACGATAATAATTCATAATCTTCAATTTGATCAACAACTTCAAATCCATATTTTAAAAAGAATTTTTTATCTGCCAGATAAGATTTCTTCTTTTTAGAAGATATTACACAAACACCTTGTTTTCCTTTCTTTTTAGCATCATTAATAACATATTCCAATAATTGCTTACCATAACCATGACCTTTAAATTTCCCCGAAACCCATAAACAATAAATATATAGAAAACCAGCACCTTCAATAGGAACCCATGCTTTTTCTAGAGGTGCATATTCAACAAATACTTTTCCTTGAACATTAAGTTTTCTAAAAACATGACCTTCTGTTATTCTCTTTTTTAACCATTCCTTTTTATTAAAAACACCTTCAAAATATTTTTTATCACTTATAGCACAACAAATATGTTCTTGATCAATATTATCTAAAGTGATATTTATGTATTCTTCCACCTATTTCCCCTCCATATTTTTCACACCATTGATTAAAATGTTTAATGAAAAATCAAAACTTTTTTGAATAGAAAGAGGATGTCCAAAAGCTTGGTGATTCACAAGTAGAACATAGTCTTCTAAAAAAACTCTGAGTGTTCTAATAAAATGGTTTATCGTTTCATCACTTAAATTTTGCTTCCTAAGTATTTTAAAAAGTATATCAAAAGTATTATATGTTACTTGATTTCCCTCTTCTATCATATATTTATTGTACCAAAGCATTGCTTCGAAAATTCCTTTATTTTCTGTTGCATAATCATAAAAAGCATATGCCATACTTTTTATGGCTTCATAGCCACTTTCCCCAACAATAGAAAGAAACATTTTTTCTTCTAATTGTTTCCAACCATAGAGACTAATTTTATTTTTTAAATCTTCCAAATTAGAAATACGATTATATAAAGATGGAGATTTTATTTTTAATTTTTTAGCCACTAAGATAAATTGGCAAACCCTTCTTGATTGATAATTTCTATAGTTACTTCTATAATCCTTGTTTCAGTCATAGTATCCTCCTTAACTAACTATATTAGTATTATAACTAATTGAATTAGTTAAAGCCATTTTTAAACAAAAAGATACTATTTTTATAAATAACGTATCAATTATATTTGTTTACATGCTAACAATTTTTCTAACCGTGTTAGCCGTTCTAATTGTTAGCTTTTTACTAACATTTGTATTTGTTGTTTTAGACCACCAGTTTGTTTTTTGATAATCTTTTCGACTAAATGACCAAAAAATAACATCTTTATAATTTTGAATTTTTTCTAATCCTTCTTTAGCTTCACCAATTTCTTCAAAAACTTCTTTAAAAGTGACTGGAGGTATCATAAATATTAAATTATCATAGATTATTTTATCATCACTGCCCCACCAAATTGGTGCATGTTCTAAAATATCTTTTAGCTTTCCTTGTTCTAAAACAAAAACAGGTATTTTAAAATCATAGTTTTTCTTTAACATCTCTTCAATTTGTTTTGTAATCTTTTCAATATTTTCTCGACTTAAAAAAATAACATTTCCACTATTTAAATAAGTTTTAACATCTTCAAACTTCAAACTTTCAAATTCTTTTTTTAGCTCTGCCATCACTACTTTATTTTTACCACTGATATTAATTCCTCTAAGCAAAGCCATATATCTTTTCATATAACCGCTCCTTATCTAGCACTATTTTAACATATAAATAAAGACTACAAACGTAGCCTCTATCATTATAATCCAAAGATAATATTTTAAGAGTTTCTTCCAAACCCTCTTATAAAACAGCACCCTTTTGAGATAAATACTTAACTTTTTCATTGCCAAAATCATCTATGGTCTTTCCCATCATCTTTGAAACAATTTCTTGAGTAATCATTAAAGATATGTTTTCATATTTCATTCCTAATAATAATCATCTGGATCTCCATATTTTTGAATAGAATCTTTTAATTCTTTTTTATTTAAATTTCTTTTACGCAAGATATTTTCTTCATATTGATAATGTGGATAGCGAAAACGTGGTCTTACAAAAGCATCATCTACATAGAGCACAATATGTTGATCATATTATTCTACCTTTTCATCAAAATCAAGCCTGTACATTATATAATTTTTACCTATTTCTAAAACAATTACAGTTGTCAATATAATAAAAATAAGCGTTATCCCTTTCTTTTTCCACCCCATTAACGAGAATTTTAATTTCTTTTGTAATTTATAAGCAAATATAATCAATAAAACCCACCAAATAAAACATATTATGAAGGCCATTTTAATTGTTGAGAAAGGAATATAAGACCATCTTTCATCTAAAAGCTTTCACCATTAAAGAAAAGAATCGTTATAAAAATAAATAACAATATAATTATTTATTCCCTTTATTTTTCACAATTTTTATTTTTTTTCATAACAACTTATTTATATCTACACATGTTTTAACATAGATAGCTTGACATATAATTTTATAACATTTGTAAATTAAAAAAGCTTAAAGAATACTCTTTAGCTCATTTAAATTATTTAATCTTCAATTGTTCAAAACGATAACGCGTTTTGCCAACACTTTTCTTTCCATATTCAATTGCCTCTTGCGGACAATAACAAATACAAGCCATACAGTGTGTACAATTCTTTCCCCAAACAGGTTTTCCATCAATAAGTTGAATATTATTCATTGGACATTTCTTAACACATTGATTGCAACCAGTACATGTATCCTTGACTTTAAAAGCAGCTGCTTTAACAAAGAAATGATAAAAAAGAGGATTAACAAGTCCGCTCATAAAACGATCATAAAGATTATGACATGGTTTCAAAAAAGCTTTTCCTTCTCTAATATATTTAATAGTTTCCTTTATATTTATTTCTGCTTTTTCTACGATTCCTTTTGCCTCTTCTAATTGTGGAGCATTAAACATCGCAATATAGTTTTCCGGCATAAGGATTTGTTTTGTTCCCATATAGTCTAAATGTTTATCATTTGCAAGCATTAAGTTATACTTTGTAGCATTCCCTATCTCACTACCACAATTCATAACAAACCAAATACGTTTTGCACCAATGAATTTAGTTTTATAAAGCCAATTGGAAACAATTTTTGGAATACGCCAAGCATAAGTTGGAACAACAAGGATAACATCGTCTCCTGTTTCTATTGACGAATAATTATTCGTTTTTATTTTTTCATTTAAATCTATTATATTATCTTGCAATTCATCTGCAATTCTTTGTGCTATATAGCGACTATTTCCTGTTCCTGAATAACATAAAATCATCTATTACACTCCTTTTTACATAATAATTTCTGATTTGAAATATTTTTCTTGAAATTCAACTTGATTTTTTATTTCTTCTTTTGTATATGACTTATTTAGAGGGACAACAACCCATTTTTCTTTCAAAGTACATTCATTGTTAAGTCTTCAACTTTTTAATAATTTTACTTTGGATATCTATTAACATTCCTTCCAATTCTTTATTCAATAGAATTTTTAATACAAATCCATTTTAGCACAAACTAAAAAAGAAAAACTAAGAAACCTTAATGTCCCTTATGTTTTTCTTTTTTCTTTTGTTGTTTCAAAGCAAACAAACGCATTTTATCTAGTTCTTTTTGTTTTTTATTTTGTAATATGTGCTTTTGTTTGATTTGAGCATGTCGTAATTTTAATGCCTGTTGAGATTTTGTTCCAACTCCTTGTAATTGGACTTGTTTTCTAACATCACGTTGTCTTTTTTTATAACTTTTCTGTTTTTCAATTACAACATTTTCAACAGCTGGACTAAAGTTTAATTGATTATACTTTTTTAAAATAAAATCCCTTATTTCATAATCTTTAGGTTCTTTATAAAATGTTATTTTGGTCACCGTTAATTTTCCATCTTCATTACATTCTATAATGCCTACCCAAAAAGGATTTTCAAAAAATACAGTTAATCTACAACTTGTCTTGTCCATGGTTACCCTCCTTTATATAAATAAACAAAGAATGGACAACCCGGAGGGGGCAGGTTACTTACCTATTAAAATAGACGGCTGGGCTACCTACCAGCTCTAGTACAATTTGTACATTGCGTTTTTATCTTTGCAATCCTATTTTATCATATTTTAATTATTTCTCTACCACACAATAACAAACACCTTCAGGTGCTTTTATAGGATCATCTTTATAATAGATATTATAATTAGATATGTATTTTTCTGTTGCTGTTTGATGATTTTCATGTTGAATAATTGTGAGATGATATAGATTTAATATCTCTTTAAGTTCAGCAAAACTGTATTTTGCTTTCATTGATTCATCAGCTTCTTTTGCCAACATTTCATTGATTTTTGTTTCTTTACTTTCTTGAATACTTGGGTAATCAAAAACAAGACGACTTCCTTTTAAGAGATATTTAGATAATTGTTTTAACATCTTTTTAAATTCATCTTTTGTAAGATAATAGCTTAGTCCTAACATACTACTGATTGAAAGCTGGTCTTCTTGATAATCACCTTGTAATAAAGTATTAATCCAATTTTCTTGACTTAAATCAATTGATAAGAATTGAATATTTTCAATATCAACATCTTTACATCTTTGTCTTTTATCTTCAATTACTTCTTTTTTATCAATTTCAAAAACATGCATTTGATTTTGATAATAATATGCAAACGAATCATAACCCGATGCAAAATCTAAATATTGTTGACATCCCTTTTCTTTCATCTCTTCAATTGCTTCTTTACAAAAAGCACTTCTTACTAAAACAGAAGGTGATAGTTGATGATCAACAATCCATTTTAAAGCTTCTTCTTTACTTCCTTTAAAAGTGGGATTAAAAAATGAAATTCCCTGTGACATATTTAACCCAATCATTTCATACTCTTTTTCTGTAATTAATTTTGTTGAAAGAAGATCATCAAAAATTTTAATATCCTTATTTTTTTGATGATATGCTCTTGCAAACAAACTTACTAATGCTGTCATATTTTGTTCCATAATCATACCTCCACATACTTAATACAGGATTTATATAAAAATGACCAGTCTTGAAAAATTGGCCATTTTATGGTAATATAAAGGTAGAAAAAGAAAAGAAATGGGATAAAAAATCTCATTTCTTTTTATTTAGGCTTCTTAAAGCCATTAAACCAAGCTCGCTCATCAAATGATTTCTTTTTTATTTTTATAACTTTTTTCTCTTTTGGAATGCCAATTGGCAAAAAGCATACCAATTCATAATCATCTGGCACATTTAATATATATGCCATTTTTTTACCAATTTGATCTTCATCGGTAATATGCCCTTCATACCAACAGCTTTGATATCCTAAAGCAATGATTGCTAGTAACATATTTTCAATTGCTGCTGAATAATCCTGTATGGCAAAACATTTATCACGATATGCATAGATACGTTGAGTGAGAACACAAATGGCAGCGGGTGCACTTTGTCCTATTGGCGGATCTATAACATTGAGTAATTGTTTTAAAATATGTGGATCATCAATCGCAATAAAACTTGTTGTTTGTTTATTACATCCAGAAGGAGCGTCGATTCCTGCTTGCATTATTTTGATAAGGTCCTCTCTTTTTACTGGAACTGCTTGATATTCTCCTCGAAAACTATGTCTACTATGAATTAATTCTAGAAAAGTATTCATTTTTGTTCTCCTAATAACTGTATTTCTTAATCTTTTCCATCACACGATTAGCTTCATCACCTTGTAAAATATAAGGTTGATAATCATTTCTTTCTCTTGATGAAGTCAATGAACAAGGAATAATTTGTACTTTATAATCTAATTGATTTGTACCTTTAAAAGTATAAGATAATTGATAAATCATGGTATCTGTATCACTAGGATTACGATTACCACCAAAACAGAAATTACCTAAAGAATATACGATTGGTTTTCCATTATATGTTTCTGTTCCTTGAACAACATGAGGATGAGAGCCAATCACGGCATCAGCCCCAGCATCAATAGTAAATTTAGCAAGTGATCTTTGATCATCATTGGCTTGATATTGTCTTTCAATACCCCAATGATAATAAACAAAAACAAGTTGACACTTTTCATCATTTTTTAAATGATTAATTGCTTCTTGGATTTGTTGTCTTCCCTTTTCATTATTCATGGATAATGAAAGAGAACGATATCCTAAAAAACCACATTTAATCCCTTTAATTTCTTTTATGTAATTTTCATCATAGCCAAAATGTCCAATAGAAGCTTCATCTAGATACTTTTTAGTATCTTGAAGTCCTGCCTCATAATAATCTTCACTGTGATTATTCGCTAAAGTGACCGCTTCTACAGAAGAAGATGTTAAAATTTTTGTATATTCAGGATTACCACTAAATGGAAATTCTTTTTCAAGATGGTTACTTGCTGTTGTAAGAGGTCCTTCTAAATTAACAACCGTTAAATCATCTTTTTCAAAAACATCTTTGACTTTCTTTAAAAAATAAGTTGGATCTTTTCCTTGCCTTTGATATTCTTGATTAAACGAACCATCATTAGCTTGTCCAGCATAGTTTCCAAGGGTACAATCTCCAGCAAAAGAAATGGTAAAATTGACTTCTGGGTCTTCTTTCTTCTTTTCTTCTTTCTTTTCAACGACTGGTTCTTTTTTTACAGGTTCTTTTTGAGAAGGTTTATTTAAATTAATTATTAAAATAACAACTAATATAATAATAAGAAAAAATAGAACCCCAACAAAAGCAACCTTCTTTTTGTTTAATTTACTATTCATTTAATTCACCTCGCCTTATTTTAACATATTCCAAAGAATGAAAAAGGCATATATAAACAAATTTTGTAATTTATTTCAATATAAAAAACAGTTATTTTTTTGGCTTATAGCAACTTGACCAGGTAGGAACGTATCCAGGTCCTCCATCTAAATATTCATCTTCCTCAAGCTGTTTTAATTCTTCTTCAGTCAATAAATCTTCGAGATTACCTTCAATTTCAATTTCTATAACTTGCGCCTTTTCATCACTTTTCTTTTTTGATTTCATTGAACAATCCACCTTTCCTATAGAAATTATACAGTTCTATATATTAATCATACAACAATTAAAAGAAAAGCTACAATTTCAAAACCATAGAAAAGGAAATAAATTATTATCGGTGCAATTAAACAAATGATCATAATTTTTAATACAGCTTTCATATGTTCCTCCTTGAATTTTTGCAAAATAAAAACCGACTATTTTTTGTCGGCTCTATTTCCAAAAAGTTCTTTTCTTAATTTTTCCATTTCTGCTTCTAATTCCTCTATGGTGTAATCATCATATTCATGTACATCATCTGCATCATATTCAGTCCATTTGGAGTTTCCGTTTCTAATTCTTTCAGCAATTTCTTCATCTGTAACAGGAACAACTGTTACTTTGATTTCTTCAGCATTGTAACCAACTTGAAATCTTCTTTCATAATTTTATTCCTTTTAATTATTGACCTTGTTCCCAAGCCCATTTCTTAAACTTCTTAAAAGCTGCAATTGCTTCTTTTGGGGCATCTCTCATAACTCCATCTTTTACTTTATCTTTATATGGTTCCCATATTTTTATTAGTTCTTCTATTTCTTTAGGATAATGTCTTAAAGCCATTTTATTTTCGCTCCTTTCTATTCATTAAAGCGCACCACTTATCTTACCTACATTATATTCAATTCTTCATCATTTCATCAATAAAAATAATTGTTAAAATGGATCTAACTCATATAGCTCACATATGATGTTTTAAAAATATCTTAACTAACATTAATCTGTTTTATTCATATCACCTTTATTAATAAATCATTATTTAATTCTATTTCAAAGGAATGGTAAAATATCACTTCTTTAACGCATCCCCAAAATATGTTAAAATACTTCCATTGGAGGAATACACATGATTCAAGAAATATTAGAAAACAAACAAGATTATGCCCCTTTACTTTGTGAAAGTGATCCTAATATCAATCTTGTAGAAAATTATTTAAGAGATGGTAGATTATTTGCTTACTTTGAAAACAATGAACCAATTTCTTTTATTGTAGTCAAAGAAATAAATGACACTACCCTTGAAATAAAAAATGTTCTAACTTTAGAAAAATATCGCGGACGTGGTTTAGCTAAAGCATTAATTCAATATATTGAAAATCTTTATAAAAATAAAACAACTTATTTAATTGGCACAGCCAATAGCTCTATGACAAATATGTTGATTTATACAAAACTTGGTTATACTTATAGTCATAAAATTGAAAATTATTTTATTGAATACTATCCCCAAGAAATTTATGAAAATGGAATGCAAGCTGTTGATTTAATGTATTTTAAAAAATCTCTTTCAAACTAAAAAAGATTCTTATGAATCTTTTTTAGTATACTCTTTTAAAATCCCAATGTAATATTGTCCAAAGCGACCTAGAACAGCTTTACTATGTGTAATATATCCTATTTCCATATAATCATCAACATCTAAAGGAACAGAGATAATATCTTTTCCATTAAGTTGTTCATTAATAACTCCACTACATATTGTATAACCATTTAAGCCTATCAACAAATTAAATAAAGTTGCACGATCACATACCTTTATTTCTTTTTGACTTTCTAAAGTACTTAAAATTTCTTCAGAAAAATAGAAAGAATTATGCTCCCCTTGTTCATAAGATAATCTCGGTAATTCTTTTAAATCTTCTAAAGTAACTTTCTTTTTAGAAGCTAGTGGATTGTCTTTTCCAAGAAAGACATGAGGTTTGGCAACAAAAAGGCGATGAAAAGATAAATCATTTTCTTTAAGTGTTTTTTTAATAACAACCTCATTAAAAGAATTTAAATAAAGAATTCCTACCTCACTTTTAAGTTTAGCAACATCTTCGATGATTTCATAAGTTTGCGTTTCTCTAATTCTAAAGTCATATTCTCTTCCCCCGTATTCTTTAATTAAAGAAACAAAGGCTTCTACTGCAAAAGAATAATGTTGCGTAGAAACACAAAATTCATGTTTTACATTATGATCTTGTAAATACTTTTCTTCAATAAGATTCGTTTGTTCAATAACCTGTCTAGCATAACCTAGAAATTCTTCCCCTTGTCTTGATAAAACAACCCCTTTATTAGTACGAATAAAAATTGTAATCCCAAGTTCCTTTTCTAATTCCTTAATAGCACTTGTCAAAGAGGGTTGAGAGATATATAAACGTTTTGCAGCACTAGAAAGTGTTCCTAGTTGAGCAACGGTAATTACGTATCTTAATTGAGCTAATGTCATTTTTTTCACTCCTTTTTGTAGCATTATACCATAGTTATTTTCTTTTTCATATTTTAAAAATAATTTAGGAATATTCTATGTTATAATAAGGAAAGTATTTAAGGAGGGGATTGAATGGAAAAAGATTTAACACATGGAAATACATTAAAACTGATTATTTCATTTTGTATTCCTTTAATTGGAGGAGCTATTTTCCAACAACTTTATAACGTCGTTGACACAATGATTGTAGGAAGATTTGTCGGCGTAGATGCTCTTGCTGCCGTTGGCTCAACAGGTTCATTAAACTTTTTAATTATTGGTTTTGTTTTAGGACTTGCGGCTGGCTTTGGAATTCCTATTGCGCAAGCTTTTGGTGCTAGAGAAGAAAAAAGAATGCTTCAAACCATTATGAACGCATTTTACTTATGCATTTTCTTTTCGATTGTTTTAACTGTTTTAACTCATTTTACAACAGAAACATTGCTTACTTGGATGCAAACACCAACCAATATTTTTAAACAATCTTATGACTATATATCAATTATTTTTTATGGTTTAACCTGTACCATTGCTTATAACTTTTTAGCAAGTGTTTCACGTGCTTTAGGGGATAGTAAAACACCTCTTATTTTCTTAATTATATCATCGGTACTTAATGTTGTTTTAGATTTATCAATGATTATTAATTTTCATATGGGTGTTCGAGGTGCTGCCCTTGCCACAGTGATTGCTCAAGGAATTTCAGCTGTTTTATGTTTTATTTATATGGCTAAAAAATATCCTAATTTAAGATTTGATCATCATGCACGTTCTATAAGTTTTCCAATTATCAAAAAACTTATTAATATTGCCGTCCCAATGGCTTTACAATATTCAATTACGGCTGTTGGTGCTGTTATCTTACAAAGTGCTGTTAATACTTTAGGTTCAGCAAAAGTTGCTGCTATTGCTGCTGCCCAAAAATTATCGATGTTCTTTACGCAACCAATGGATATGATGGGCTCTACAATGGCTACCTTCTCTGGACAAAATTTAGGTGCCGGAAAGATAGAGCGTATTTTTAAAGGAATTAAAGAATCTATGCTCCTTGTCATTGGTTATGGTATCGTTGCTTGTATTTTTATGATTTTCTTTGGAAAATACCTTTCATTATTATTTGTTGCCGGTAATGAAACAAGCGTTATTAATGATGCTCAACAATTCTTGATTTGCAATAGTATTTTCTATTTTGTTTTAGGTATTCTATTTGTTTCAAGAAACACCATTCAAGGTTTAGGAAAATCCGCACTTACGATGCTTGCTGGGGGTGCTGAATTAGTGGCAAGAGCTTTTGTTGCCTTTGCCCTCGTTGGTAAGTTTGGTTATAATGCCATTTGTTTTGCCAACCCTATTGCTTGGTTTGCTGCTATCATTATTTTAATTCCAACACTTGTTATTTTGATGAACAAATTAAAAAAAGAACATAGTTAAAAGATATCGCAATTGCGATATCTTTTTCTACACACGTTTTTTATTTAAACGATTATGGATATTTTGCATTTTTAAATCAAGTTCAGAAATTGTTTTTGCACATTCTTGTAATTCTTCTTTAATATCTTCAGGAACATTATTATCTGTTTTATATTTAAGTTTATGTTCCAAAGAAGCCCAGAAATCCATCGCAATTGTACGAAGCTGTACTTCAACATGAATTGGTTTAGATCCTTCTGATAAGAAAATTGGTACTTCTAAAACAAGATGTAAAGACATATAACCACTTTCTTTTGGATTTGCAATGTAATCTTTTACTTCAACTAAACGGATATCATCTTGATCTGTAAGTAATTGTGCTACCTTATAAACATCATCTACATAATTACAAATAACACGAACTCCCGCAATATCATGAATATTTTCTTCTAACGAACGTTCTGTTACAGGAATATCTTTATTAATAGCTTTTTTTAAAATACTTTCTGGCGATTTTAAACGAGATTCGATATGATGAATCGGATTATGATCATGTTTTACTTTAAATTCTGCATCTAATATTTCTAATTTTGTACGAATTTCTTTAATTCCTGCTTCATAAATTTGTTGCATTTTCATTAATTCTGAGACATTTTCATATAAAGTAGTTTTTGCTATTTGATTCACAACATTTTGTTTAATTTTTTGACTTGGTTTCATTTTAACACCTCATCTCTATTAAAGCCTAAAAAAATGAACTTGTCATTAACAAAAGAAAAATCTTTAAAGATTTTTCTTTAAAGATTTAATCACTAAGGTCTTCTCCATTAGAAGCAATAACTTTTTTATACCAATAGAATGAATCTTTTCTATAACGATCTAATGTTTTTAAATCAAATTCATCTCGATCTACATAAATAAATCCATAACGTTTAACCATACCTTCATGAGTAGAAATTAAATCAATTGCTGACCATGGGCAATATCCCATCATTTCTGCACCATCAGTAATCGCTAATTGAATTTGTTCAATATGTTTTCTTAAATATTCAATTCTGTATTGATCATGAACTTTTCCATCTTCAGTTAATTTATCATAAGCACCTAAACCATTTTCTGTAACAATCATTGGTAAACGATATCTTGAATACATTTCACGAATAGTTGCTCTAAAACCAAATGGATCAATTTCCCAACCAAAATCAGTATGAGGTAGATTTGGATTGGCAGCTCCTAGATAAACACCTTCTTCCATACGTGTTTTTTGTTGATCATGTCCAAATGTTTCTTCTTGGTTTTCATCACACCAAGCAACAGTTGCTGTTGAATAATAGTTGAAACCAATGAAATCTGGATGCCCATTTTTTAGAATTTCCATATCTCCTTCTTCGATATGAGGAGTTGCATTTCTTTTTTCCATAAAAGCCCATGCAAGATGATTATATTCTCCATAAACAGCCATATCTAAGTAAAGCCAGTTACGAATCGCATTTAAGTTTTGAGCAGCTAATTGATCTTCAGGCTTACAACTTGCTGGATAAGCAAGAGAAATATTTGGTGCTGGTCCAATTTTTCCACCTTCTACCATTTCATGGCATAAAGCCATTGCTTTTGCTTGTGCTACTAACATATGATGATTTTGTTGGTAAAGAGATTTATATTTTTCTGGTCCTGTAAGGGTTGTTGTTCCAATAATATCTCCTGATAAAATTAAAACGTTTTGTTCATTGATCGTAAGCCAGTATTTAACACGATCACCAAAATTTTCATACATCACTTTAGCAAAATTAACAAACCAATCAATAGATTCTCGTTTTTCCCAGCCACCTCTTTCTTCTAAGGCTTGTGGCATATCGAAATGGAACATTGTCACTAATGGAATAATATTATATTTTAAACATTCATTAATAACATTATTATAGAAATCAATTCCTTCTTGATTTACTTCACCTGTTCCTTGAGGTAAAATTCTTGACCATGAAACAGAAAAACGATAAACTTTAAATCCCATTTCAGCCATTAAAGCAATATCTTCTTTATAACGATGATAAAAATCTGCGCATACTGTTAAATCAGATGTCCCTTCTGGTACTTTTTTGACATCTTGAACCGAAGGACCCTTTCCATGTGATAAGTTAGCTCCTTCTACTTGATAAGCAGATGTACTTGCTCCCCAAAGAAAGTCTTTAGGAAATGGTTTTAATTTTTTATGTAACATTCTTTCTTCCTCCTAACATTACTTTAATTATACTCTTAAAGTAAAAAAACATCCATATGGATGTTTAGTCAATCAATTCATCAGCCTTGTAATCTCTAAATTTATGATAAACGGGTCCGGCATAAGCAACCATTAATTCATCATAAACTTTACTTGATAATTTTTCTCCAACATAAAGCATTTCATATTTAACATCTTTTTCTACATATTTAAAGCCCATTTCTTGAAGTCCATTTCTTAAATAAAAGTTTTTACGATGAACACGTTGTTTGTAGTTATCATATTTTTCATCTACTTCTTCAATACATAACATAATGGTATGAGGATATCTCTTTTTCAATATTTGTAAGACACTACTTCCATAGCCATGACCTCTTTGCATATCATCAATAGCAAGATACAAAATATAGGATAAATTTTGATATGTAATGACATACGTTAACCCAACCCATTTATCTTGATCATAGATTGATAAAAATTCTCCTTTACCTTTATTGTGTTTTTCTATAAGAGCTTTCCATGGTGCTCTTTCATCTTCAGGAAAAGCACTGTAATAAAGTTGACTTACTTGTTCAATATCCTTTTCACTTATTTTTTTTAATTCTAATTCCATAATATCTCCTATTTGTAGTATTTATCAAAATATGCTTTTAATGATTTTTTGATTGAAATATGATCCAATTTCATTGAAAAAACAAAACGTTCTTTTTCTTTAAATTCATTTCTTAACTCACCGATATGTTTTCTAAACGCTTCATATTGGACAATAATATCGTTTTCTTTCGCAAATTTTTGGATATTGTTTAAAATGTTTAAAGAATATCCAACATCAATTAAAAAGACACCATAAAATAATCCTACAAAGAATGAAAACCAAAGATTTCCGGCAAGCCATTCAATTGAATGAATGATATTAGGATGAATTAAAAAATAATAAATCGCACTTAATAAATACCAAAAGAAAGTAAACTTAGGACAAATGATTCCTTGAATATTAAACTTTTCATCACTATAATCCCAAAGCTTTACATGCATTCCTTTGATAAAAATAAGTCCTGCAAGATATTCAATTAAAGTAACCGATAAAGCCATTAGTAAAAAAAGTACCGTCTTTCTTAAATGCACTCCATGAATAAATGAAACATTAATATGTGCCAGTAAATAAACGACACATAAACTAAAACCATAAAGTGGTAAATAAGGTCCTACTAAAAAACCAGGATTGATCCATTTTCTTGAAGGATTTGCTTTGGAAAAAAAGCGACGAAAAATAAGTTCTAAAAGCCATCCAGCTAAACTTCCTATAAAAAATATAAACGCTAAAATCAACCATTCTCTCATAAAATCACCTATTTCATTTTATTAAATAATATAGTAATTAGAATACTTTAAACAACCTAAAAAATCAAGTTAAAAAAATAAGGCTTCCGCCTTATAATGTACAAATCATTACTGTCATTGTTCCATCAAAATCAACTTCTTTTTGA